>JAABUT010000156.1_pt1 | contig 124772 bp, 133 predicted proteins | sample 5559281 | NCBI WGS metagenome assembly JAABUT01 (sample SAMN10711880, study PRJNA513359) | rock metagenome | isolation source: Antarctica rocks | place: Antarctica: Victoria Land, Ricker Hills nord | collected 2016-01-04 | reverse complement strand
CCCCCTCCCTCTCCTCAACCGTAAACTCCCCCCCCCACTCATGCCTCCTCGCCTCCTGATTCGCCGCCATCCCCGCCCACTGCCACAACTCCTCAATCTCCCCCTTTCTCTCCTCCACCCCCGCATCCCCATCCTCGCCTCCGTAGCCTAAAACCTCCCCCCCAATCGCCCGCCCCTCATCCACCCAATCCTCCACCCCGGGCTCGAGCTTCTTGCGCATGAGCTGTAGGAGCACGGCTTCGTGGGTGCGGCCGGGGAAGGAGGGGAGGGGGTAGACGGTTAGGGCGGAGAGGAGGGGCTGGTTGGTTGTGAGGTGGGTGGAGAGGGAGGTGAGGGAGTGAGCGAGGATGGTGGTTAGGGAGGTCAGGGAGGACCTGTTGCGTAGGGGGCGTTGTTAGTTTGGTTTGTTGGGGGTGGGGGTGGGGGTGGGGGTGAGGGGGAAGGGGTTATACCATGATGGGAGGGGATCGGATTGTAGGAGACTTTGTTGGAGGGAGGCGAGGGAGTTTGTGAGTTGGGAGAGGCGTTGGCGGGTTTGTTCGAGGGTTTTGATGTCGGTGGGGGTGAGGGTTGTCATGAATGTGGTGGTTTATGTGGGTTGTGGTTGAGAGGATGAAAGGTGTCGGGTAAGGAAGTCTACGTAGGGTGTGATTGTGATTGGTCCATGTTTAAATCTACTGATCATTCGAATATGGATATGGACGAGCCGTCTACGCGATATATCACTATATAGATAACGCAGGGCCGGAGCTGTGTTGAACTCGTATTTCATTTGATCCTATTGCTGTTGCCCATCCTTCATTGTCGACTGACTAACCACTTGCGCATAAAGTACAAGCAAGTGTTACAGAAAAATCCAAAAGCATGCAGTCTTCACAATTTCATACCCAGCGCTTTGTGCACCCTCAATGCCTGCCTTATGCTCAGATCCAGCATAATCTCCTCGCTGCCACCAGGGATAGCATAAGCTCGGACATCTCTGTAGAGTCTCTCAACCTGTCGAAACGAACTCTTAGTACGTGATAAAAGCTTTCCATCAACTGATAGGAGAACGTACCTTTGCACCCTGACCGCCACGGCTGTAACTCAATCCTCCAAATATCTGACTAGCCTCCCTTGCACAAAATTCAAACGTAATGGTCGACTGTGCCTTCAAGCTTGCGATTGCGCCTCCAAGTTTCAACATTGCTTCGGTATCGCTCATCATTTGGCACTGGTAGATGACACTCTCCAGCCAGTTGTACGAAGCTTCGATTTGGCGAGCCATGTGTGCTAGCTTTAAACGGATGACAGGGTGATCGATGAGCTTCTTGCCAAAAGTACGGCGCTTGTGCGCGTACTTGACGGATTCTTCGTAGCAGACCCGAGAAAAGCGGATACATTGGATGATGATGCCAATGCGTTCATGGTTGAAGTTGGTCATGATGACTGGCGAGGAAATCAGTATAAGCTCCTTTAGTAGTCGCAATATTGGCTTGTCACAGTACCTTTGAAACCTTGGTTCTCCTTGCCAATCAAATTTCCAACGGGAACCTTGACGTCTTCAAAAGTTATGTATGTGGTTCCACTTGACCAGACGCCTTGGCAGTCCATTCTTCTCGTGCTGACACCACCATGCTCACGCTCGATGAGAAGACATGAAACCCCGTTCATACCCTCACCACCTGTCCGTACGGCAGTCGTAAAGTAATCACTCCAGATGCCGTTCGTAATCCATTTCTTCTCACCATTGACAATGTAGTGCTTTCCATCTTCAGAGAGCTTGGCTTCACAGGTTAGATTGGCGACATCACTGCCGGCATCGGGCTCGGTGATAGCGAGACATATTCTCTTGTCTCCGTTGAGAATACCTGGTAATATCCTATCCACCAAAGGCTTCTTTCCGAACTTCACCAAAGGGGGGCAGCCGATACCGAATCCTCCGAGCAGGTTCCAGACCAAACCACCACTTCCAGCTCTCGAGATCTCGTCTGTCGTAAGTAATTCATGGAAAAGATCCCACTTCTCCGACTGTACACTCTTAACTCTGTGGTTGGTGAGGTGGGTTGGGTACTTGTGAAGCCCCATGAGGCCGGCGAGGTAACCGCGCTCACCCATCTGCTTGTATATCGTGTCGGGCACTTTCTTCGCCTCTTCCCACTCACTGACATTGGGCTCAATCTCAGAGTCTACCCATTGACGCACCTCATCACGTAGCGCTGCGTGGGTCTCATTGAAGTAGGGTGAGTGGTGCTAGGAACAGTCTGTCAGTCCTGTAAGACACACCATAGAACCACTTACGCCCTGGTACCACGACGGATCTGCATAGGGTATCATGTCTCCGTATGAATCCATCGTCTCAGCCGCCTCATGAAGTTCTTTGCCTGGCATAGGTGCTACAGTTCCAGACTCAGCCTTGGGCTTAACGATCTCCTTCTCTTTCTCCGGCGCTGGTGGCGGAGTGGCTGGAGGCGTGGGAGGTGCAGCAGCTTGCTTTTTGCTGTCCAACGACCCGACTTGCAGCTGGCCCTTGAATTTCTTGAGAATACCTTCGTTGTGATACTTCCAGAATTGCTTTGAGGCATCCTTGCCGCCGACTCGTTGAAGGACTGGGAACATGTCAATCGATGCTTATTCTATTATGTGGTCCAGTCATGAGCTTACTCTTTTGCCCACCTAGTAACCGTCAGCTCAAAACCTAGAATCAAACAATCTGGGAGATACTGTACTTACCGGGATGTTCGGTCTGGAACTGAGTCAAATCATACACATCCTCATCAACGATGACCCATAAGTCATCCGGTTTTTTGTGGGCGGCAACATCGCTGGCAGCGAAGGTCTTAGACATGATGATAACCGCCAAGCAGAAGTCCAAGGAACTATAATGTAAGTTATATTAAAGGAAAGAAGGTGAGCCAGGAGAAGTGTTGTAAGTAGGTAGGCGGGAAGTAGTATTTGAAGGAAGACAAAGCGAGATTCACATGTAAGACCTGTATAACAATCTCCGGTGTCCGCACAACTGGGTAGTGTATGGGGGGCTTTCCACGGGTCACACCTCGAATGCTATCCTGTCCAGCTGGTACTCAGCATGATGCTATTGGTTCGAGGGCGCCGAGTCCCACTCCGTACCACTTGCGGCCGTTCTCTCCACGTCTGGAATTCGATTGTGCCTCGGCTGAGCGGAGAGCTCCGCCGGAACATGTCCCTCGGCCATAGGTACCTTAGGTAGCCTTGCCATAATAAGTGGCATACTTGACTACATAAGGTCTGATAAGTAGGTACCTTAACCTACCTGTTCTTAAAACTACCACAGTACAGTACATCTGAGTTGTTGCTAACATGTGGACGTTGACTCCAGGTGCGAATCATGTTTGGTTACTATTTTCCACTTGCGTGTAAAGTATCTTGTCTTCACCTACTTGAAAGCATACCTAGAGCATTGTGCGGTAAACCAAAAAGTGCATCTGACCCCCCGTACGGAAATAGAAGACAAGAAGTCTCAATAGAAATGGCGATTATTTTAGCGGCTCTCTGGCGTGTGGCATGACTGCGACCGCGATTCCGAACCGCATTCCGTTAGCAATAGAGTATGGATTTTGATGGATTTTGAAGAATCTTAGACTACCTATTACTTTATTCACTAACATCAATAGTCTAGCAAGCTCATTTGCCTGTACATAAGCCTATGTGCAAACGCCTCCTACTCCATCTCATACCTAGGCCAACCTCGAGAAGATGACAGCTGAAGTACAAGTGATCAAGGCCTCAGACATCAAGACTAGCACTGGCCAGACTGAGGGCATGGTCCGCCGAGGTGCCATTGTTGACAAGTCAGACAAAATCTGCGCCTCAAGTACGCTCTACCACCTGATAGCTTCATGATCTAGAATAGCTCAAGGCATGGCCAGTCATGATCGCAAAGCCCCACTCATCGTCAGCCATCCATCACCACGGCGATCAAGATACGATCGTGTATGCGGTTTGTGGTCGAGGAGTTGTAGTTTCAGAGGGTGGGAAAAGGCGCCAGATCTTGGAAGCCGGGGATTTTGCTCTCATACCTGCACATGCGGAGCATCAGGAGGAAAACGATGGAGATGAAGAGGTGACGTGGGTTATCACGAGAAGTGGTCGGACACCGGTGGTTCTGAACCTGACAGGATGGGGCTCTAGCTAGAGGACTTGGGTATAGGCATGGCGATGCTTGCTTTACGAGCACTTTTATAGTGCTGTGCTTCTCAAAGTCGCCCAAGGTGGTCCACAGCCCCAATTGTGCAGGCGTTTGGCATTCTCTCTTTTGATATAGCTATGCGAGCCATAGGTATCCAAGGTAGCGAAAGTCGAACCCGCGTGGTGTACTTTAAGTTTACTGACCCCTAGCGTTGATGCCTAAAAATGCGGTCATCCATAGCTGGTAAGATTCCGAACCTCTTAGCACTTCATTGACCAGGGCTATGTTCTGGACATCGTCCAACGACCCATCGCTCCCACATCTTCCGTTGCTGATAATTCACAAAAAGTCCATTATCTCCCAAGTCCTCGGCTGTTGCAGGGTAAGAACTGCGAGAACACGTACAGAACGGTAGTGACGCTGGCGTATCAGGCGATAAGGCGATGTCATCGGCCTCTGGGCCATGATCAGTGTCTGCCTCGCTTCGTTCGTCCGAATCCTCGTCTTCACTTGCGGTGTCTGTGCCTTGAACACTCCAATGCGTTGCAAAATCGTCTTCGTCGTCGCTGTCACTAGCACCAGCTGGTGGATCATCAGGAACCTCCATACTGTTGGCCCACAGTTCGTCGAAATGCTTCGAGTAATCTACTCGTCGTAGACTGACCCAATCCAGTAAGTCCATTTCTACGCGAAGCATCGCAAGGACGTCTTTCCACATACTCCCTTCTTTCAGCTGTACATCGCGTAGGCGAAGACCCCTTAACGTTTTGTTATGGCGTCTTGCCAGATTGATAATCTCATCCGCCTCAAGACGCCAGGCCTGAATACCAAAGGCGCGCAGTTTTTCCCATTGTACATTATGGAATACATCTTCTAATCTTAAGTTCAGAGGTGAATGCGAAGGAAATCCGATATGCACTGCCTGTAAATTCCGAGCTGCGGAGAAAACCGTCCTGAATAAGTCTGAAAGCTCAGTCATCTTCTCATCTAGACCCACTCCGTCATCAAAATGAAGCTCTAGGCAGGTAAGGCGCGATGCAAGAAAGGAGACATTTGGTGGTATGCTTTTCTTCATGATAAGCGCGCTTTGTGGATTCATCATAGGCCCAGAGAAGCGACTAAAAGGCGATCGAGCATGTACAAGAGCCTCTCCAACTGTTTTAGTAGCGTGGATACAGGCAGGTGTCCATTTTAACTCGACTAATGATGTTCCGGCGGCTTCACTCTCTTGCAGAAAATCAAGGAGATGCCTGTCCGCTTCGTCCTGTAGCCTGAGAATTTGTACGTGTTGCAACGATGTGAAGGCGGACATCGCCTTCTTAAGCACGCGCACATCTTCTCCGGAGCGAACAATATTCCTTTGGTCCTCGGCTTTGGTTTTAAAATACGATGCGTCTAGACTCTGTAAGTCACCGTTGGCAGAATGCAATATGTCTTCGATCCTGCCCCTGCCTTCATCCTCGTCAGCCTGGAGCTGCCAAGCGCACTATAAAGCTCACCATACCCTCACCATAGAAAAATGGGACGAGATAACTGAATTTCCTCGTATGTTTTGCTAGATATCCCTTGCTAGATATTCTATCCAAGCGCCGAAAGCCGCTGCGAGAGAACCTCGTAGCAATCTTTGTGAACTGATATGGCACAGCTAGTTCGGCAAATCTCTGACACACCAGTCTGAAGTTTCCGATGTCCTGCGCTCGCGAAGGCAATGGAGGACTTGGGAGTCGAAAGCTCTCGACTGACAGATAAGCCCGACGGTCGATATTCACAGATCTCTCGGGATCGGCCTCAATATGATCGAGGATATCCTTCAGCAACTCGTTTGAAAGCTTCTGGATAGCGGCAGTACTCGACATCATTCAATGAGTGACAAACGTAGCTTGTTTGACCGACGCACGTAATGGAACTTGGGTCCAAGAGCCAAACTACATTCTTGATTAATCTCGCAAAGTCTTGACAGAGGGAACGTTCTTCCAGTGCTGAGAGTAAAACAAGGAAAGGAAGGAAAAGGTGTCAGACGACGTCTTGCCAGCGCACTTCGGTTCAGGCACGGGAACACTTCTGAACCAGAGAAGACGCACAGCAACACATGTAGCAGCACGGCGCTACATAACGATTAGGCCGTCGAGTAGGAAGAACAGAAGCGAGCTGTGCATCGAAGCCAATAAACAATCCGCAGCCAATTGAGGCTCGTGCTCACCCTCCATGAAGGAGGAAAAGTCACATGATTGATTCTTCACCGTCGGAAGGGCGGTCCCGCTGCCAACCGGCACACTATTGTGACATATTAAGGGCCAGGAGCTCTTCGAGTGGTGGATGGCCCCGGTCTGGTAGGAAAGGAAGCCACACGAGCGAATCCGCAGGGCATAGACGGGAACAAGCGTCAGAAGGTGCAGGTCAAGACCGTAAACCTGCATCAACGATGCCACTACCTTTGGCGTTTCGCTCTTCGGTCCCAAGAGCAAGGCATGTCCTCGCGACCAGATACAGCTAATGGGACTGGCTGAATATATAGAGTTACATGCAAGATCCTGTATCGTAGTACTCCGTACGGAATACGCTATTGTGTGGACCGAGTGAAATGGACCCAGTCAAAGTGGTAGGCAATGATTGGCTCCCGCCTTCATAGCGACAAGAGTCTAACCCAGGAAAAACTAGGCCATCTCGCCGGCGCTTGCATTGCTAGCATGTATAGACGACGACACATCATCTCCTGAGCTGGGCACTCATCCAGGTGCTTCTGACCGTCAGTAATCATTCTAATATCCGAGACGCCATACGCGAGACACCCTTTCAATAGACGAGATGTCGCAAGAGAGATACATGGGTTTGAGGTATTATCTAGATAGGGCCGACTCTGCCAATGGCCGCTGCATGGTGCATACCGACTGCATTATATCCACACTGCTGCAGCATCCGATGGGCGCCAACGCTCCATCTGGAACTGGTAGGTCACACAAGCTCTTCTAGGGAGCCACGATATCCTAGCAGTGTGTTTTTAACACACTTGACCGATTTCCACTGTACATTCCCTCCCCAACTTGATATGTTATTGATTCACTAGATGGACTCTGACCAACGAGTACCTCAAGAATCTTAGACTCTTAACAATATTTGTCCGGCAGACTGGTACTTTAAGCACTTGACACAATCTAGCTATGGATGATTTAGTACTTTAAGGTGAAGGCTTTGACTCGTGATAGGTCCTAGTCGTCTCGATATGTTGTTGCGGCGGAATGGAGATAATGCAGTCTCCGGCGGATCTCTGTACTACTGATTTTGTTGAGAAAGGCATCTTCATCGTTTGATTTCACATCATCCTTCTCTTCAGCGTCGAGCACGTCGACTTCGAAAACTTCCAAATCCGACCATCCTTTATCTTTACGTTTGTCATTCACAGCTTTTCCACCGGCCCTGGTTTCGCCAGAGACGACCAAGGCAGATATTTTCTGATCCGTAATAGTTGGCCCGAAAGCATCAAACAACTCAACGTATTTAATGGTCAAACCGGACTTCAACTCATCTTGGACTGCTTTGCCAAGAGTGTTCGAATCTGAGAGATCCTTAGTAGATGTTACAACCTGAGCCTGCGAGTTCAATTGAAGAAGCGCTAGGAGGAATTGCCTCACACAGGCTTGCCGCTGGTCCCAGCTCTGCAATACTTCGGCAAATTGCTTCTTCTTCAGGAGCTCGTCACCCGTAATCCCGATCGTGAGCGTTCTATTCTGTGGGATCCCAGATCTAGTAGCTGGTTCTAGCACAAGTGTAGTCATCGTCAATAGAAGCTTATGGCCCGCATGTAAATGATCAAAAGTTCCTCCAACGGCAACGGAGTAGTGGCGCTTTGATGAGGTTTGGGGTGTACAAATGCTTTGTGGCCAAGATTGATCGGACACCTCCACATCTGAGCCGCTCTGCAACCTTTCAATGGCTATACTTCGCCGCATATCACCTAGTGGGGACTTTTGAAGCCGCTGGAAGACGCCGAGCAAAACATTTCCGCCCTCACTATCGATCACGCACAGGCGTTGCCATTGTCGCTGGCATTGTGCCAGAGCTTGTAAGCTTAGAATTGGTCCCTCGAATAGGTAAGTATCTCCTGGGACTTCGACCTGCCCTACCCTGTTCTCGGCGTTTATATCGAGGAGGAGGATGCGAGCGTCAACATCGTTCTCATACTGGACGTCTATTGATTCTTCTGTGCAAATAATACAGATTAATTTGTACATTTGTCCTAGAAGAGTTTGTAGGTTTGCATATTGAAATGTTCTAGGGATATGCGGATCATTGGGTAGATTAGGACGAGCTATAGCAATGTCCAACGGTGTGACAGTAGAAAAGGCACGAGAGGTATTTGAAGCTTTCCGTAAGGCTTGAGTCAGAGGTGGGCCATACACGGCCCTTAACGTCTTGAGTGAAATGTCTGATGGAGAAGACGGAAGGAGGACTAGCCAAAGCGGCGAATGAGCCTCTGCGCCAGCCATAGGATAGTTGATAAAGATAACCCCTCCTACTACAAGCATACAAAGATGGCCTTTGAAGACTACTTTGAGTGTCAGTGATCGTGCCGATGATTACTGTAAATGGATAATAGATGGTGGTAAGTGAGAGCGAGACTGACTGCCTCACGCGCTTACGGTTGTCGGTAGCGCAGCCCTACAGACACATCAAGGCATCCGAGGCCAAAAGGACTGTAGGCAAATTCTCGAATTTAGAGCTAGAGCTAGCAATTCATGCAGTGTTGAATCAAGCTGGCTCTCTCAACATTGAAATGCCTTACCAGGGCCATCACCATATCTCACAACAGGACCATACCGTAAGCCAGTCAGGCGACGCTCGTGGGCTGGATCAGGACACCCAAGCATTGGGCTTAGGAGAAAGGGTGGGATCAAGTCAGCGAGGATCAAGACCGTCATCGATCTCAGCAGCTGGTGATACATACTTCTTTCCGAGCGGAGACGTTCAAAGAATGAGTACGGGGAGCCAGACAGCCCAAGCTGTTGGCATGGGCTCGCCATCAGCTCCCGTATCGGCCATACCGAATCCGTCCCAGGCCTTTGAGACACCAAGGCGGACGCAGACGTCTGCTCGCCAACCAGAAGAACTACATATACCACCGTCTTACAATGCGATGAGCCAGCAGAGCCCAGGTGACCTTTCGCGGCATCACTCCCATAACTTGTCCCAAGAAGTAGCAAGTGGAACAGCACCAGGTATCCACGTTCAGAAAGCCACACCACAAGGATCTCACTATTCCAATGCTTCTACGGGGATGTCTCTGCCTGGGGCTCTCCAGTCAGGAAGACCTGGCCCCTTGTCATCGACTACGGCGCCCTCAAGTATACCCACATTGCCCCAAGCCTCGACTCACGCCCAGCAATATCCAAATAGTTCGCGATCGTCTCTGGCTAACCACTTGCATACATATTCAAGATCAAGCCCTACCGGAATCGAGCAACAGAAGTACGTTCCGTATGCTAATACTCCAGAGAATTCCAAGTTCGCGTCACCTCCAAATCAGAGATACACGTCCTCCCACACACCACAAGCGGGTGCATCATATTCACCACTAGGTTTGGCAGACATCAGACCTCTCGGTGAACCCGGCTTACCAGATGGTCCTATGAGCGCGAATCCGTATTCTAACGATGGCATTAATTCTGTGCCGACAAATAGCAATTACCTTGCTCCTTGGGCGGTTTACGCTTTTGATTGGTGTAAGTGGCCTGTACAGCAACAGAGCCTTGGTGATGCTGCAGGAAAAATGGCCATCGGCAGCTATGTGGAAGATGGACATAATTTCGTAAGCAGGAATTGCTGTTAAGAGCTGATTTGAGTAGAGTCCTAACTCTAGCAACAGATTCAAATTCTTGATACACAAGTTACACCAGAGCCTGACCTTAATCAAACCTCTGATGCTCCTCAGTATGGTCTTGAATTCGTCAAGACTGCCGAAGCCACACACTCCTACCCCGTAACGCGCATCTTATGGGAGCCCGCCTCTTCACAAAAACAATCTACCGATCTGCTCGCTACATCTGGAGATCATCTACGTTTATGGTCTCTACCATCCCAATCGTCCTACAATTCAGGCAATTCTATTACCCGCTCTTCGAATAATGCTCAGCCACCACCCCAAAAACTTACACCACTCGCCCTTCTTTCAAACTCAAAATCCCCCGAGCATACTGCACCACTTACCTCTCTAGATTGGAACAATTTATCTCCAAGCTTGATCATCACATCTAGCATCGACACGACATGTACGATATGGGACATCCCCACTTTGACAGCCAAAACGCAGCTGATAGCGCATGATAAAGAGGTTTTTGACGTGCGATTTTGCGCCAACAGTGTTGACGTCTTCGTGAGCTGTGGCGCTGATGGCAGTGTACGAATGTTTGATCTTAGAAGCCTGGAGCATAGTACAATAATTTACGAACCATCCGAAAAGAACGAAAAATGTATATATGCCCCTTCGTTCTATGGTAATCTCTTGTCTGACGTATCTTCCATTAGCATCAAGTCCCGGGAACATGAGTCCGACGACCGCACAACAGACCATGTCTTACGCTCCCCCACTTTTGAGATTAGCTGGTGAGTTTCTTACACAGGCGTTAAAGATGGGAATCTCGAAATCTGGACTTATGATATCTAGCTTCACCACACGATGCCCATCTTCTTGCTACGTTCTCACAGGATTCCAACAGCATACGGATCCTTGATGTTCGGCAACCTGGCCAGGCTCTACTGGAGCTACGGGGACATGCCGCCGCAATCAATTGCATAGAATGGTCTCCATCTCGAAGAGGGATGTTAGCGTCCGGTGGTGACGATTCTCTTGTATTGATCTGGGATCTTTTGAACCAAGGGAATGCATTAACAATTCCTGGGACCAATGGGGCGCAACCTTCACATACCGGCTCAGGTGCAGAAAACTCACGCGGCCCAGCCGCAAGCTGGCAATGTGATTATGAGGTCGGGAACTTAAGCTGGGCACCACAGAGCGGTTTAACCAGCCAAGGCAGTGATTGGCTTGGGGTAAGTGGAGGTAGAGGCGTCTGGGGGGTTTGCATATGAATGGTTCATTGAGGAGTCTCCAAATATTCACTGGCATACTGAAGCGTTCAAAGTTAGGGGCTAGCGAGGTGTTTGGCGTTGCGGAGCCTCAGCATCAATTGTGGGATACCAGGCACGCCAGGGAACGGCCCTTGGCTTTTGTGCAGTCCGCATTTCGCGTTCCGCACTTTATGTAAGAAAGATGTACGATTATTATGTTGAGAACCAGTCAATGAGAGCAAATTGCAAATTGCCTAATCTTCAAAGTATCTGGTGACTCAAACCATGAATATGTCACGCGTGAGGTAAATAACCTACCTTACATGACCTAGACATTGAGTGTGTCATGTAGATAAACCATGGTCAGATGGCATATAGATATCTATGCGCAGGCGGCGCTAGGTCGCAGTCTGTAGCGACCTCACAAAGAAAGGAATGGAAATCCAGAAACACCAAGTGCTACGCTCTTAAAGTCGATCATGGCGGTCAATGCTTTCATACGCCGAATTTCCAATAGTAATCAACAACCACTGCTTCCGCTGAACACGTCATACTCTGATGCAGCGCCTCGTGTCGACAATAACCTGGCACCAAAGGCTCGCAGCCAGTCGAGAATGGCAAGCCTGTCTGAGGACTGTCACGATACACTTATTGGACTCGCTCGTCAAGAGAGCTACCTGCAAAAAACTCTACAAAGTCTACTAGATGCTCAAAGTGAGGGACTTCTATCCGGTCTTGGCATTTCAACTGTGGGAGACGAGGCGTCGTCAGCCGGAGGTGAAACACCAACATCAGCCTCTTCAAATGGTGATTTCAAGCGAATGAAGGGTGTCATCCCTGTACGGCAAAATACGATTAAGAAGATTGGCCTTCAAGGCGCCAGACGAGGCATAGCAAGAGCTCTGAATGATTTGGCAGCATTGAAGAGTCGGGAAGGGGAAGTAATGGAGGCACAACTCGCAGAGACAGAGGAAGACTTAAGTGTGGCCCAGAGATTGGCAAGCAAAAAGAAAGGCCTGGAGCATCAGGTTCACAATATCGAAAATGAAGAAGCTAGTAGGCAAGTTGAAGAGTTCAAGCGGGAAGAGAAGTCCTTGGACGCGGAGATCAAGGTAATTGAAAGTAAACTCTGGGAGATGAAGGCCAGGCAGCGCCATTTACTTGGGCAGCTTGAAGGCCTGGACAACAGCATCCAGAGCAAATTGAGCTCATATAAAGCGGCATTGACATTGGCCGAGAAGGAAGCCAAGGCCTTTCTGGCAAGACCGAAGGGGAACTCGTCTAATTCACAGGGTGGGAGTGAGAGCATTTGGGCATTACCAGTTCAGAGAAGAACCTTAGAGATGGCAAACGAGCATTTCTACGAGGAGCGAGAAGAACTAAATCAGTGGTCTATGGACATCAGATTTGAGAAGAGTGCACTTGAGGAAGGGGCCGTAATGTGGGAAGACGTGGTCAGCAAGGTTACTGCAATGGAGGAGATATTGCGAGAGGAAATGCAGCGACTACCAGCCCACCAGGTCCCTAAGCTGGCTAGCGAGAATGACGCTGCAGATGGCGTGCGAAACATTTTGACGCGCATGGAAAGCGCCAAGTCACACATCGAAAGCCAACTGACCATTGCGGAAGAACGGAAATGGAAGCTGCTTGTGTGCTGTATCGGTGCAGAGCTTGAAGCAATCATTGAGGGATATGAAGTTCTACAAAATGCGCTCAACGCTTCTCGGATTTCTGACACAGTGGAAAAGGATGACGAAGGCAGTACTGGGGCCCATGGCAATGGCCATTTGCTTGATGAGGTTTTAACAGGTCCTCAAGATACACCAAAGCCTCAGGATAAATCTACTGAATCTCCACGATTCCTAGACAGATCTGAAGATGAGGATGACGAGCCCGGTCCGGAATTGTTGATATCCCATATGGAAGATGAGTAGCTAGACGTGCACAGAAGTCTCACAAGTAATATATACACATCTTTTATATCTGTTCCTCTTGTGATCAACCATATTAAGTATTGACCTAAACCTATCGGCCCTATTGGTGATTGGTGTACCGCAGTGCTTAAAGGCACATTGGCGGTTAAAATCTGGAAGTGTCGATTTGTTTACTAAAACATATTCTCTAATGCTCCTTCCCTTACTCAATCATTTTGTCACAGCAGCTTCCTCCTGGCTTGAACATTCTGGCTATCAGAGTTTGTCTTGATATCCAGAATGACCATTTCGACGTTCAACGCTACCCATGCATTTACAGATGCCATGAAATCTACAGGAAGAGAGGGCGATAACAATGATCCCTGAGCCCACGTTCAGTTTCACAATCCCTTCAGTATACGATAATACAACCCTAGATTGTCGGATCTACCATCCACCAACGTCATGTAGAAGCGGGCCTGGGAAAGCGATGCCATGGCGGTCAAGAGGAGCCATTATTGCTCACCCGTACGCCACACTGGGTGGCTGCTATGACGATTACGTTGTCTTAAGTACCGTTGCAGGAGCTCTGCAAGAGGGTTATGTCGTTGGAACATTCAACTTTCGGTATATCCTAAACCATTTAGAGCATTATACACGGAAAGGAAGCTGACCATAGTAGTGGTGCAGGGTCTTCCAAAGGCAGAACTAGTTGGTCTGCCACACCAGAAACCCTGGACTACATATCCTTCATTGGCTTCTTCGTATATTATGTTAGCAGTCTTCATGCAACGAGCTCACCCGATGCCTCGCGAAAAGACTCAGGCACAATATTATCAACTATACCGTCTACACAAACGGCACCTTGCAGTCCTACAGACACGTCGTGTCAACCGCACATGATCCTCATATTCGGTGGCTACTCTTACGGCTCGCTCGTAACCACACTTTTGCCAGACACCGAGTCTATATTGAAGCGATTCATGAATGTGACCATAGGTTCGGCGGAGGCAGAGATCAGACTCCGAGCTCTACATCTATCAGTGCAATGGAACCGAGATGCTCTAGCGCGTGACCGGTCTCAGCGAGACAAGATCGTGGGAGCTCAAGAGAAGGCCGTAGTCATGGGTGGTGAAGAATCAGAGCCGGGGACTCGACGCCCAAGCAAGGATTCGAGAAGAAGCATGGACAACATTCGACGCAGCGTGGATTTTTCAAGGAGAAAGCTAGGTCTACGACATACTAAAAGTGGGGAAGCAGAAGCTCTTTCACTCGAACCAGGCGTCCTACCTATCAAATTACCTTTGCTCAATAGCTATTATCTTCTTATCTCTCCTTTACGTCCACCAATATCTGCCTTAATGACGATGTTCTCCAAGGTCCGTCACTATGGGTCTGGGAATGATCCGTTGTCTACGAATCTACACGGCCTCAATGCGCCAGACACAGAACCAAATCTGGTTACCAATGCTACACTAGCGGTCTATGGGGATAAGGACTTCTTTACTTCACAAAGAAAGCTTCGAAAATGGGCCGAAGATCTGGCTGGGAGGCCACGTTCAACTTTTCGGTTTCGAGAGATTGCTGGAGCCGGACATTTTTGGCAAGAAGAAGGCGTTGAGGCGCAGCTTAGAACCACTATACGGGATTGGTTGAGGGATATTGTGAGCAGGTGAAAAATAGGAGTCAAACCAGGGGTACGTCTTGCAATAACCTTCTTTTATGGGGTTATATTCCAGAATCTACGGACATGTTTCAAATTTGGCTATTCCGACTCAGACAACTTTTCAATACTCGCGGCTGATTATTTCACCAAGGTAAGAGTATAGTGCACTAATATCACCTCTCTTTTGAGTAACAAGGACGAGAACAAGCAGTGGAACAGAAACTTGACGATATGACTCATTGTCGATTTGGGTGGCCAGACAGTTTGAAACGTGCGATGACTCCACCGCCTGGAAAAGCCGCTGACTGTGTGCTCGCCAGCTCCAGATCAGTCATGTAATGATTTGACGAATCTTCTTCACAGTTGCCTATCCAGAAGCACCACAAGAATTGATATCGACAGCATGCAGCGGGGTCGAAGCACTTCTTTGTTCCCGACCCGATGCATTTGATCACGTGTTTCTCGGTAATGATCCAGGTAGTCAGTACGGAGTATCGAGTGGAGAATTAGCAGGCAGCATCTGGTCAAGGTTCTCATTGCCAGCAGACTCCTTGGCCCTGATCGTTATATGGTTTCCGTTGCATCTTCGGGATGGCTTCTGCAAGAAGTGTGAGACGCGCAAATTTGCATCGGGGGTGGGGGGGGGGGGGGGGGGCTTTTGGCTTTTGCGTCCAGCGCATCATGCGCAATGAAAATCCCCTGGCCGAATGGTTGGTAATTAATTACCTACCTGATGGATTAACCAGCTTTGGCACACTTTACTTATTGATATCTACCTCTAGCCAACTAACAAGAATGATACCGGATGACCACCAAATACCCTACCTACTCTCACATGTCAAAAGAAAACTTGCTTTTCTTTGTGTAATGCAGAACTTGCAGTTTCCATAGTCCATGCGATGTAGAAGGCCTGATGATTAGAGTCATCTGAATGTTTATGTTTATGTTTTGGGACCTGTCATACATACTTCCCGCGGAGGATTACCCTGACTCGAGCCATGGTACGTAGAGACGGAATTTGATATGGCCACTGCATGTACATTTACGTACCAGTGAAATCCGAGATGCCCAAACAAAGGACCTATGTACTCCCCGTTGTAGTGGACATCTCACAGAGTGCTATTGTTTAAAATTTCCAAGATGTGTAATCAAGAGCCTTGGATCAAAGGTACTAAGGTAGGTACCTACCTACCTACCTACATTACTGTACTGTACTAAGTAAAAGTACTCCGTACGTATGTAGAAGCTGAGGTGGTTTGCAAATGGCAAACCCGTGAATAGATTACTCAAGGTACGTAGGTAAGGTGGTACGTACCTAGACTGCCCGATAAGAAAGAGAAAAGATAACCACAACACCATTGTACCAGCGCTGTTAGGAATCGAACCTAATATAAACTAAATCACTCAACGACTATAAGTACCTTACCGTACCGTACGTAAGGTACTGTAAGGTCCCAGAATAGGCCAATCAAAGTGGACGTCATCGGGATGAATCTGGATGATCTCGCTTGTTTGTTTCGTTGAAACGCGGTCGATCGGCTGACACGGTCACCCTTCCCTTCAACATCCCCCACGCACCAGTCACTAACCAAGTCACCCACCTAGTCAGGCAGTCACCCACCCTCCTTCACCGCCCACCCAAAGCCCGAAGCCCAAAACCCTACGAGTATCGTTCATTCATTCGTTCATGTTCATTCGTTCATTTCAATGCCACTTCCGCTACTTCTTCTGAACCGTGTGCCCGCACTAGCCAGTCTATGCTGCTCATCTCTAAGCTGATAAACCGTGCGAATCCGGCAACGACAGATTCCTTTCCCTAAGTATTGTCGGCAACAATCGACTGTATGGATGCCATGCGGGTCTTACAATGTCATTCTTACAAAACACGGCTCTACTCCAGAGCTTAAGCCTCAACCATGGCCACGGTTCGAAAACGACAGAGAACGGTGGAAAGCAGCAGGCCATAATCCAATCCAAAAGCTCCATAGCGAATCTCATACAATTCGTGCGAAATCCAGTAGAAAACGTTGGAGAAGCATTCGAGTACTGGTGTGATGGGTATACAACCGAAGAGCGAATCCAAAAGCAGGAGCAGGACGACAGGAAGCAGATCTTGTATTTAAGACTACGAACCGTATGCCCACATCTATATATGTACGTCGCTCCACCGCTGACTTCTTGGCCAAGGCCATAAAGTACGAGGACTGGCAGGTAGCAGCTACAGAACTCGACGAAATCGAAGGGAATAATAATTGGAAATCCATTTTCGATTCGACGGACTACGATGCTGCGCTCGTGGAATCCCGACTGAAGCAACTGGATGAAGCGAGGATCAGCTGCGACGTTGGGCGCATGCTTTTCTTGGTCCGAACGTCGTTGACTCGTAATCTGGGAGACATGGGCAACCTCAAGCTATACAGGCACACACATATCGGCACGAAGGACTTGATTGAACGATACATCACGTCAGCAATGGAAACACTCGATGCATTGCTGGATGTTTCTGCGAAGTGTAGATGTGATGGCCTTGAGTCAAAATATATACTTGAGCAGGTGCTGTCTACCAGACAAGCATTTGGAAGAAGTGCGTTGCTGCTGTCCGGGGGTGCGACATTCGGGATGAATCACATAGGAGTTCTCAAGGTCTTGTGGGAAGCACGTCTATTACCTCGGATCATATCTGGCGCTTCGGCAGGGAGCATCGTATGTGCGGTGCTTTGCACGAGAACGGATGAAGAAATCCCCGAGGTTCTAGCAAATCTATGCACAGGCGATCTCGCGGTCTTCGAGGAAGAGGGCAACGAGGATAGTGTGCTTCGGAAGGTCGCACGATTCCTGAAACATGGTTCACTGTTTGACATCTCCCACTTGACAAGAGTGATGAAAGACTTACTCGGCGAGATGACTTTCCAGGAGGCCTACAATCGGACGAGGAAGATTTTGAATATCTGTGTCTCCAGTGCCAGCCTGTATGAACTCCCTCGGCTGCTCAATTACATTACAGCACCCAACGTACTCATCTGGTCCGCGGTCGCTGCATCTTGTTCCGTGCCTTTCGTTTTCTCCGCTGCATCCATCTTGGCTAAAGATCCCAAAACAGGCGAGGCTGTCCCTTGGAACCCTTCCCCGCAGCGGTGGATTGACGGATCAGTCGACAACGATCTTCCCATGACTCGGCTAGCGGAAATGTTCAACGTCAATCATTTCATCGTTTCCCAGGTCAATCCGCATGTCATACCTTTCCTTGTCAAAGAAGAGGATTCCATTACTCAGGAAGCGCACCAGTCTACGCCCATGGTTGGTTCAGGTCCTACATGGCTTCACAGCTTTACGCAATTAGCAAAAGGCGAAGCGCTCCATCGGATGCATACCATGGCAGAAATAGGTATCTTTCCTAATACATTGACTAAAGCTGTCTCTATCCTTAACCAAAAGTACTCTGGAGACATTACCATCTTCCCTGAGATATCTTACGCGGATTTTCCCCGCATGCTTTCAAACCCGACACCCGAATTTATGCATCAAGCTATGCTCTGCGGTGAAAGAGCGACTTGGCCGAAGCTCAGCAGGATCAAGAACCACTGTGCTATTGAATTAGCGCTGGATGATGCGGTGCAGAAGCTCAGGGCCAGGGTAGTCTTCAGTCCAAGTCAAGTGGATTTGAGAATGGGCGCTCACTCAAGATCGAACTCCGACCTACGAAGAGGATCGAGGAGCAAAAACCGAGTCGGAAAGCGACCATTATCCCAAACCAGCGCCCCTGAGCCTCCCAACTCGAAGCATACCTACCTCCACGAAAGCAAAGCGGGCCGGCCGAAGTCGGAGCGCCACAAGAAAGCCCTCAGCATCAACACCCTCCTCGACCAACCTACCGTTTCCCCCTACTCTTCTTCGCCTCCGGAGGTCCCAAATTTCAACCGCGCCCACACTTCCGACGCCCTTGGACCCCACCACCACGATTTGACCTCCTCCGGGGCCGAAACATCCAACCTAACAACTTCCTCGTCTTCGTCCCTCTCCCTTACCTCCTCTATGGAATCTCCCTCTTCCCCATCCCCTCCCTTAACCTCCGCCTCGCAACCCACCACCCCCTTCAATCACCACCCTTCCAACCATACGCCTCCAATCAAAACCTCCACTACCTCCTTGTCCATGACGCCCAAAACAAGTATTCCCGCCATCGGCTCCGCAGAATCGAGATACAAACGCCTCTTTCATTCAAAGAGTCCGAGAGAGGGGAATGTGGTTGGTACGAAACCGAAAGGCGATAGAGGAAAAAGGGATGGAATGAGGAGGGGCTGGACATTGGATCTGAATATTTCGGACGCCAAAGGAATCATGAAAAGGAGGAGGAAGAGCGGCAGTGGAAGTGAGAGCACAAAATAAAGCATAGCACGCTTAGAGTCTTCAGCATTTGCATTTGATTCGGTCTTTTTAACGCGGATACACCATCAGTACTTTCTTTTCTCATGGCATGGAATGGCTTTGGGAAACAGTGGAATAGCAATTTTGCCCTATGAGGCGGTTAAGAGTCATGAGGACTTAAACACACTGGCTGGGAACGGGCTTGGCACGGGCTAGATGTGGGCTTCAGAGGGGCGAGGGAATAGAGAGAACATGTTAGATATACGCAGATGGGCTAGAAAAGACGAAAGCCTGATACAAGATAGCAAAGCTGACGTGGCATTGAGCTCTTACCTTTCCACCTTCCCACTTCTTCCTCTCGTGCCCTCCCCTCCCCTCCCTCCCATTCCCGCTACCCACCCACCTCTTTCCCTCCCATCCCTTCCCCTTCAACCCCACCATCACCCCCACCGCTCCACCCCATCCCATCCCATCCCACCCCCTTAACACAACCATCCCCCATCCCTTCCCCTCCCCTCCACCCCCCTACCCGCCTTACCCCACACCACCCACCTCAATTCCCACCATTTCACCCCGTGCCAAAACCCCCTATACCCTCACCTCCACCCACCCACACTTTGCCCGCCCCCTCTCACCTCCCAGCAAAAGAAAGCAAGCACGTTTTTTTTGACAATGGGTAAAGATATATATTCACCATAATTGAGATTTGTGGGTTGGCGGTTGGGGTTGGGGGTAAATGGGCGCCAATCCGAGAGAAATGGTAAAGTGGTAAGGAGGGTGGGGGGGGGGGGGGGAAGGGATGGTAAATACAGCAGATAGATAGATTAAACAAGCCGGGGGAGATATCAATAATGCCAGTCAGTACCTCTTCCACCTATTCCCCCTTTACGAAATAGGGTTTTTTTTTGGTGTTAGAAATGTAGTAGGGGACTTTTTTTTTTTTGAGACAAGAGAAGAGAGAGAGAGAGAGAGAGAGACGGAGACCGGAAGGAGGGGGGAGTGCGTTAGAGCGAAGAGCTATGTAATAACGATGAATGGATGGCACCCGTTGCCCCGTTTCCAGCCCCTAACAACCTAACAACCCAGCCATGCGAATCCCTCGAATTGAGACCCGGTCTGTGGATCTGGATGGGCAGATTCCATAGAGAAGGGCATGATGGTACATGGATGTTGGAGGGTTTCTTTTGAAGGTTTGATTTCGAGGTTTCGGGTTATCTGGTATTCTGGCGGGGGGGGGGGGGGGTTGTTTGGCGGAGTGATGAGATGGGATCATGAGAAGGGCCAAATCCTAAAGGGTGGGATCTTGGTTGCAGAGGAGCATGGCCTTTTTCCCATAACATTTCTAGTGAAATCCCCAGTCCAAGATACTCACTTAACTAAGTTCATCCTAATGACGTAGAGCTGATTCCTTGAAGACCTCTTCCCAATCAAAGGAGGCGTAAATTGTTTCTGCTCGTATACTAAACTCGCGGGGTATCATATGTTGAAAATCTTATATTCAAAAAAAGTTCGCTTGCGGTGAAAGACTCAAAAGAAAAAAGAGCAGACTGCCAGCAACTACCGGCAGTCACATTCTCCCACTATTACCTCCAGCTATTTGCAATGCCTGACAAGAATCCTCACATTGTCTGCAAATCCTCGGATAAGGTCTTCGTACTGGCTGGTCTGGTTGTCTCGTAGCAGCAGGCCCTGCCGCTTCACTTCGTCGGCGGAAACTTCAATTTCCAGTTCGTGTTCTTTTTCGGTTTTGGAGGTTGCCTGTTCGGAGTATATGAGTCAAAATTGGCCCTCAAGTGGTGATTTACAAAAAGAGAGAAAGAAAGCCGTGGGAGCATGCAAGTCAAAATCTGAGACACAGTGATAGAAAAATGTTTGCTCACATCCGTTGGCGTCACCTGAGTCAGATCAATCGTGTAGTACAAGTGCTTGTAGCTCACACGGTCCTTGTTCCGGTCCGGCCCCTTACCCTCCAACGAAGCCTGCTCCACCAAATCCCTCATATCACCCTCGAAATTCATTTCCAGATTGACGCTCACGCGCCAATCAAAAGCCGTGAAAGGGCTAAAAACGTCAATGTCCGCGACACGGACTTTGACAATCTTGGCCTTTACTTCGCCAGTCTTCTGGTCGGTTGTGATGCGGACTTTGGCTCTGTTGTGGCGGGGATTCATTTGGGCGCGGATGGAACTGGGGAGATTTAAAACACCGGCTTGGGAGAGCTCGTAGAAGGTGTCACACTCTCTTTTGTGTATGTAGTCCATAGGTATACGTGACTTCGTAGGTGTAGGTTTAGAGTCCACAAGGGCTCGGTTCAAGAATTGGTTCAACTTGCGGTGCTGGGCCTATTAATTACGGTAGAGTTAGCTGGACTGTGTCTGTTGATAAAACATATTAATGTGTCTTACCTCAGTCATAGAGCTTTGGAATTGTATCCGTAGATCCGGGTTACGTTTGTCAAGCACACACTCTGACATGACCGGTAGACGGAGGCGATCATTTGTATTCTTATCGATGAGATGCCCGATCTTGGCTTCGATTTCCAGAACAGCATCGGGGCCAGGTGCACTACCGGCCGGGCCAGTACCAACATCATCTCTCAAAACGACCTCTTGAAAGAGAAAATCCGAGATGCGCCTGGTCACCTCATCATAGGTGATTATATTCAGGAAGCTTGGCTCCCAAGGTCCAAGAGGCCCGCGATCTCCAAGTTGCGGCTGAGTTGGCAGCAATGATACGTCGCTGCTACAAACAGCATGCCCGTTCGTTTCCTCCTTGGCTGGTTGAGCAGGGCCCTCGGAAGGTACTTTCTTCAGGTCAGCTGGTTCCCTTTTCACTCCGGAAACGCTTTTCACTGTCGGTTGTCGTCTGTTAGGTAACAAAGGATTGCCGCTTGGTCCACGACCCGCTTTACGAGCGGATTGTGCGAAGATTGGTATTTCATGTGGGCGGGGCCTCTTCCTGACCGGCCGCAGCGGCGACACCGTGGTACGTGCCGAAACCTCGGAATCTTCTGTTTTAATGGGGTTTTGTATCGCAGACTTCAGTGGCATTGTTGAAGCTGAACCTACACGGATTGGCGCAGAAGTAGGGGGATCAAAGGTGGTCAGTGGTGCGGGCGATTGTTGACTTGACGGATGCTGAGGTGTCAGCGATTGCTGCCCAACGAATGTGGCAGACGAGGAACCGGAGGTAGCCATCTCTCGGGACACTGGTCGACTTGAATTTGTTGGCATGTACCATATTCCTGGAGCTGATGTGGGCGTCTGTGAGGGCAAACGTTGACTTTGCTGTATTTGACCCGGAGATTCGTCGCTCGGTTCAGTTACAATATGTGCAAGCGAGTTTGCAGGCTGCCGCCCTTGAATAGATGAATTCCTTGTTTCTTTATTCCATTCCTCCATAGGTGGTGCATTCAACATGCTATTCACTCCAACCGAAGATGTCCGAACTTCACGCCGGTCTTGCGGCTGAACATACGAATAACCATCCTCTGGCCTATCTTGCCCCATTTTGCGCTTTGCAGGAGTCACTTGGCCACTAAAAGAACGGTTTTGGTCCGGCTGCGGACATGGTGTTTCAATACTTGATTGACTAGGTACCCTTGTCTTTGGGCTGACACTTAAACTTCTATCACGGCCGTTGTGATTGATGTATGCCTGTGATGTAGATGGAGAACGCCGAGAGCCATACGATAGAGGTGGCGGGCCAGAAGACACATGCATTTCTGTTGATGGTGACGGCGCCGATCCTGATTGTTGTCCAAAAGATCCACCGGAGTGGCTTCGCTGATAATCATATGAAACTGATGACTCTTTGCGCATACCTAATGGAGACCTACCATATGTGGAAGGAGGGCCCAAGGGAGTCCCTGGTTGAGAAACATAGTGCTGATTCGAATGTGGTTGAGATGGCCCGCGTATTTGAGAGTATGAAGCTTGCGGACTATCTCTGAGGAGGCTTGAAACCTGGTGCTTCCCCGAATTGGGAGTGGATATGGAATGTGAGGATTGAGGCCGTTGCTGATGGGAGTAGGAATGAGCACTGCCCGGTGTTGTGGCGGTTGGTGTCAAAGGTAATTGTGCTGTTTGACCGTGCGCTTGATATCTAGTATCTATAGAAGGTACATTCATGTCCCGCTGTTGGTAAGGTGGAGGGTGGAAGCTGTGGGTAGGGCTCTGACTTAAATGTTGAGGAAATGGGTATTGTCCACTTCCCAGTGCAGACGAAGGAGTCTGCTGATATGGCGAACGAACCGAACTGTATGACGACGAGCTAGGGGAACGTAAGTCGTTACTTGCTAGTGGTTGCAGAGGAGGGGGTTGTGGTGGCCTTGTCTCGCGGCGCCCATTATATGCTGGAGGCTGTGCATCGTAAGGGTTCTGGGAACCTTTTGCATGATGCCGATGTTCTATTCTCTGCTCTGGCTGCTGGTCCAATGCTAACCGATTCGGAGCGGGACTAGAGGTATCAGAGTCGATTATTGACCGTATATCCATAGCTCTCGTCTGACCAATCCCTCCACTGCAACGGTCTGTCGACCGCCACGACACCGATCTAGTAGGGTCCCTCCACGGTGTGAGCTTCGATTGGCCTTATGGTCCCGGAGAAATGCAGCCAGCTCCTTCCGCAATGCAACGTTGTGCAGTGATGCTGAATGAGCGGTTTCTTCAAGGGGTCTTGCCTAAACTTGCCCGTTGGCCTAATGCTTGAGTTTCACCTTGTAGTGGAATATGGGTTAGACGTATATCAAGTAACAGCATCAAGGAGTGTAGATATAGTGATGACCACTTGTGAATTCATCTGATATTGCTGAGCTGTGATTATCGTTGCTCTAAATCGTCTATCAAATTTGTTGCAACGCAAGCTTCCTTTGTGCCCTGTCATGCATTCCATGCATAATTGGTAGTCACGAGTCAGGGGTGGATGACTAAGTATCTACTAGCGACTTGACGTGGTTACGGAGCCTGAGCGTGTCGTGCAAGTTGAAAGCTTCGATAACTTCCAACAGCAACCCGATCTGGTCATCACCAACACAGACGAACCCTCGGAAGCTCGTCCAAACTCACTAAGGCCTTTTCGTATCGGTCATACTTACAACGCTTTCCTTTTCCGGTCAGCCAAGTACTTCCAAACCATATTCGTCCGTCCGGAGCTCGACCAACCTCCTCGATCAAGCTACTACGATAGTTCATCCACAGAACCTGAGCCGACCAGCAGATCATCAAGGTCAGCATGGTGGGCTTGACCTCAGCTGTAGGTGTAGTAGGTTTCCTATCGGAGCCAGATCATGAGCTACAAATATTCGCTCTGAGGAAGCTGAACGAGGAAATCGATTCATTATGGACCGAGGTCGCAGGATCAGTTGGAGAGATAGAGGCTCTGTACGAGGACCCGGCGTTTCCTGAGCGTGAGCTTGCAGCTCTAGTCGCTGCCAAAGTCTACTACAACTTACAGGAGTACCATGAGAGCATGGTGTTTGCCCTTGGTGCAGGGAAATTGTTTGACCTAGACCACGAAGGAGAGTTTGAAGATACGATAATATCGAAATGTATCGACTCCTATATCGCACTATCCGATACGGCCCCAGCTACAAGTACGAATCAAACTCCACAGCTCATAACTGCCTTTCCCTCCACGACAAATGGCGCTTCCAGTATTTCTGCAAGCCTTGCATCGCCGACAACTCCTTTCTCTCAATCCACACTTCCCTCGAAATCACTTCTCTCACGTCAAGATAGTTCCACGACCTTTGATCCGTCGTTACAGGGCGTCGCCAGTGCTCCCGGGTCGTTATCGAACTCACTTGCATCGCAGAGAGGAATACAAGAGCAATTACACAAGATCATAAACCAGTTATTCGAGCGTTGCTTTCGTGATGGGAGGTATCGTCAGGTTGTGGGTATCGCTGTAGAGGCTCGAAATCTGGAGGTCCTACGAAGAGCAATCCTGCGAGCAACTGAAGATGAGAGAAAGGAGAATAAGGCCGGTGGGGCTTCGGTAGGGCGAGGAGAAGAATTAATGGAGTATGTGCTTGAGATTTGCATGGATGTTGTGCAAGAGCGTGCACTGCGCAATGAGCTACTCCGACTTATCCTCAACCTGTTACACGACATACCTTCACCCGACTACTTTTCCATTGCGAAGTGCATAGTATACTTGAACGAACACTCGATGGCGTCTGAGATGCTGGCCAAGTTAGTTAAGAAAGGCGACCCGAAGTCCCTGGCTGTTGCATACCAAATCGCCTTTGATCTTTACGATAACAGTACGCAAGAGTTTTTGAAGAAAGTAAGGGAAGAGCTCCCAAAGGCTCCGGCGCCATCATCAGTTGCGGCTGCAGATCGCGGAGATCAAATGGATGAAGAAAATACAGAAAATGTCAAGGAAACGGACCACCTACTCTCAGCGCAAGATGACAATACCGGCGCTCCGGCTTCATCTCTTAAGGACTCGCCCGAAAAGCAAGAGCCTATGCCCGCAGAAGTCGAGAAAGCCTTTGACTCAATACGAGAAATCCTGCAAGGGACGAAGTCTATCGAGCTGGATCTGGAATTCTTATACCGAAACAATCATACCGATATGAGCATATTGAACAAGATCAAAGACAGCCTGGAAGCTAGGAATTCGATCTTTCACACTGCGGTAACTCTTGCCAACGCCTTTATGCACGCGGGAACTACGAACGACAAATTCTTCCGAGATAATTTGGAGTGGCTTGGCAAAGCGGTCAACTGGTCCAAATTCACAGCTACTGCTGCTCTTGGGGTGATCCATCGTGGCAATCTTGGGCAGGGACAGAAACTGTTGGAGCCATATTTACCAAAAGATCAGATTGCGGGGGCGAATACAGGATCAGCTTATAGCCAAGGTGGCTCATTGTATGCTCTTGGTCTGATTTACGCAAACCACGAAACTCTTGCTCTAGAGGTTATTCGAGAGCACTTTAAGAAAGCCACAGAAGAAGTTGTGCAGCATGGTGGCGCACTCGGTTTGGGCGTTGCGGGTATGGCTACCGGCGATGAGGCCATCTACGAGGATCTCAAAGGTGTATTATACACGGACTCCGCACTCAATGGTGAAGCCATAGGCATTGCTATGGGTTTGATCATGCTTGGGACAGGCAACGTCAAGGCATTGGAGGACATGATTCAGTATGCGCATGATACCCAGCATGAGAAAATTGTGCGCGGACTCGCTCTAGGAATGGCTCTCATCATGTACGGCCGGCAAGAAGCTGCTGATGAGTTAGTCAACGGACTCTTGGACGACCCAGACCCTATCTTGCGGTATGGTGGTATTCAGACCCTCGCATTAGCATACTGTGGTACGGGAAGCAACAAAGCTGTGCGAAAGCTTTTGCATGTGGCAGTCAGCGATGTAAGCGACGACGTACGACGAGTGGCTGTGATGAGTCTCGGCTTCATTCTTTTCAGAAAACCCAATAGCGTGCCCCGCATGGTTGAGCTGCTGTCAGAATCATATAATCCCCACGTTCGGTACGGTGCAGCTATGGCGTTAGGTATCTCATGTGCAGGTACTGGCTTGGATGAAGCTATAGATCTATTGGAGCCCATGATCAAGGACCCAACGGACTTCGTACGCCAAGGGGCCCTAATTGCGCTTTCCATGATTATGGTACAGCAGAACGAAGCGATGAACCCGAAAGTTGGGACAATACGGAAGACCTTGCAGAAAGCGATCGGTGATCGCCATGAAGACGCCATGACCAAATTTGGCAGCGCCATTTCTCTAGGGATCATTGATGCAGGCGGCCGTAATTGCACCATCAGTCTGCTTACACAGACTGGCAATCTAAACATGGCTGGTATCGTTGGCATGACTGTCTTTACCCAGTACTGGTACTGGTTTCCGCTGACACATTTCCTATCTCTCAGCTTCACCCCAACGTCAGTTATCGGGCTAGATCAAGATTTGGAAGTGCCTAGCTTCAAATTCCACAGTGCGACCCGGCCAAGTTTGTTTGACTACCCTCCAGAGCAAGAACAAAAGACAGAAGACGCACCAGAAAAGGTCAAGACTGCCGTTTTGTCAACGACTGCACAAGCCAAGCGAAGGGCGCAAAAGAAAGAGAAGCTGCAAAGACGGGAAAGTATGGACATTGATCCCACTCCTACGACGCCTAAAATAAGTCACACTGGTGACAGGATGGATACAGACGAGCCTGCGCCGAAGACCGATGAAGGCGAAGAATCAAAGGAAGCAGCGCCTCAAGCCGAAGGTCTGAAGAAGAAGATGGAGAGGGAGAAGGTTGGCTACAATATTGAAAACATGTCTCGAGTTCTCCCTGCGCAATTGAAGTTCATTAGTTTTCCTGACGGGAGGTACGAGCCGGTGAAAAAGGTTCGTTCCGCTGTTTATTTCTGGAGGCAAAAGCAGTCACTAACGAGCAAGCAGCCGACAGGAGGGGTAATCCTTTTGAACGATACCACACCTTCGGAGCCTAAAACGCTCATGGAGCTCAAAGCTAGGAAGAACATCAAGGCAGCTGCCGCACCAGAAACGCTCCAAGACCGAGTCGATGCTGCTTTCAACCTACCAGGTGATGCAGGCGCTGAAGAGTCTGCGAGAGACACTGGGGGTGCAGCAGAGGCCGCTGGGGTATTGACTGCCATTGACGAGGATGGTGAGGGGTCGGAGGAGGCCGAATTGCCAAGGGAATTCGAATACCATTCGGACGGGGAAGCTGGTGACGATTGAGAGGGCTCCGTTCTACTATTTGTTGTGTTACTACCAATACGTTTCTAATTCGAGTTACTGCTGCCAATGGAGAGGAGCACCGAAGCATTGACATGGTGGGCTTGCTTGGGCTTTATAGACACGCACCAAGTTGCGTTGTACCATAGAAATACCATGTAATTGTCACCTTGATATCTTCCAACGTGTAGCATGTGTTACAACACTGAACTGAAGTTTGGGTATTAATTTCAATAGTCGGGGTCCACTCCATTGGGCGAAAGAGCGGAGACGCAGCGCAACCACACTTTAACTTTCATAACCACAACCCCCCCCGAATCCAACAACCTACCCCTCATACCCCAAAACCCAACAATGGACTACCTCCGCCCCCACCTCCAACCCATCACCCACAACCTCCCCCCACCCCTCCGCACCCTCGGCCTCTCCCTCCTCGGCCCCGCCTGCTACAAAACCCTCCTCCTCGACCTCTCCCTCACGCCCTCCCCCTGCCTCTCCCTCGCCCTCTCCAAAACCCTCGGCCTCGCCATCATCGCCGCCTCCTCCGTTGTCAAAATCCCCCAAATCCTCAAACTGCTGCAGTCCCAGTCCGCGGCGGGCGTCAGCTTCCTCGCCTACGTGCTCGAGATCGCGGCGGATATCGTGGGCGTGACGTACAACGCGCGCGGCGGGAACCCGTTCAGCACGTATGGGGAGAGCGCGCTGATCCTGGCGCAGAACGTCGTGGTGGCCGGGTTGGTGCTGAGGTTTTCCGGGAGGAGCGGCTTGGCGGGGGTGTTTGCGGTGGGGTTGGTTGGGGCTGGGTGGGTGTTGCAGGCGGTGGGGGGGGAGTGGTTGGCGGTTGCGCAGGTGGGGGCTGGGGTGGCGGGGGTGGTGAGTAAGGCGCCGCAGATTTGGACGGTGTGGAGGCAGGGGGGGACGGGGCAGTTGAGTGCGTTTGCGGTGGGTGGTTTTTTTTTTTGGTCTTTCTTCCGTTTGCCTTGCTTGGGTGGTGCTGATTGTGAGCTGCAGGTTCTGAACTATCTTCTCGGATCCCTGATGCGTATCTTCACGACGCTGCAAGAAGTCGACGACAAAGTCATCCTTTCTAGGTTCGTCCCCAGATTCTCCGTCCCTCCTCCAAACCCCCACTTCCTTTACTAACAACCATATAGCTTCATCGCAGGCTTCCTCCTCAACTGCATCCTCTTCGGCCAAGTCCTCTATTACTGGAACAGCCCAACGACCGCGAACCATGCTGCGGAGATGGGCAAGGAACCGGAGAAGATGGCTATGGGGTCGAGTACGGGGGCTTCCGGGAAGGCGAAGAGCCCGACCACGAGGCGGAGGGGGTAGGGGGAGTTTGTTGGTTCAATCAAGCAATAGCATACTTTCTATACTTGTGTCAGACGTGGTTTGATCACTTTTAGTGTGACTCTGGTGCTTTTGTTCGTTTCCTGTTGAAAGGATGTTGCATGAACACTGGTCTATCATATCTTATTCTCCCCCCAGCCGTATTCCTCTACCAGTCCAACCAAACCATCCCCACTCACCCAACCATCCATCGAAATTGGACAAACCCAGCGCCTTCCCCTGTTCGCGACCCAATTCTTCTTCATCATCCATAGCCCTAGCTCTAGTCTCAGAGTAAAAGCCCCTCTGATGTCTTTGTTACTCCTAAATCGAGCGCTTGTGAATAAGCGTGTTTCCAGCAAGGTAGAGGCGAATAGTTGATCCGGTCGCTGGTTCAAGGGACTTGTGTGATCCATGAAGTGACTAGGGGCCTGGGTTTAGGTATTAGGAGATAAACGATGGTGAGAAATGAAAGATGAGGTATTGGTGGAAAGGAGGGAAGATGGTAGCCGGCAGGGAATGTTGATTTGCGTACAGAATATATGTTGTATGCCGAAGATAATTATGGCGGAAGTCTATTGTTCATTCTCGACATCCCTTGGGGATTCCTGGGGCGAGAGGGGGAGGTGGTTCACTCTTGCGAAATCAAGAATATGAGGAGAAGAGAATGAGGGGCATGGTCCTGGCTGTTTTGGGAATGAATTGGGTGGTCATGGAAAGAGCCAGTCGAGAACATGATAGGTGGTTGCAGTGGGATGATAGAAACCCATGGAGGAGTTTTGGTAGTCTATCGTTGTCTTGAAATGTGGTTGCAATGTTTGCTTTCATGTACAGCAAGGTCCTCGAGGTCATCACTTGGCCCAGGAAAGGCCCAGTCCATCGTCCGAACCTTGTCTCCAAGCATTGTTTGTCATCGAGTACAACATTCAGGATCTTAAAGGCTAACGATTGTTCTCCTCGTATGCTTGGCTTTTCAGGCGACTCCAACTAGATTTCCTCAGCCAGTAAGACTGAAAGGGCCATCTTCGAGGCACGGCGGCCTACAAGTACAAGGCAATCTAAACAGAGGCACCGCACTCAGTATTATAATGGCCGGTTAGAACACGCTAGGAGCATCATACCTCATACTTTGCTTCAGTGCATACCGATCTGCAACCTCAGGGGCCAAATCAATCTCTATACCCATCGTTAGAAGATCTAGCCAATTTGCTTTCTGGTCGTCTTTGATACACCCTTCGAGTTCGATGTGCGGTATACGTTTTATGTATCTGTGCATCGCTATCAATGCAAATTCGCAGAATTTTCTCTGGCATACATGTCTCAAACGTTTACAATTCCGGTGCTGTCCTGGGTGCGGGAAGCAGATGCGAATGTGGCGTAAGTTTAGCGGATCAGTGTGTGGGGAATCCATAAGGTAGTACCATGCTGTGCTGTCGTTTTCATCGTTCCGCTTCTTAATGTTTGCGCCAAATAAGTCAAGTATCGTTTCGTGATCGAACTTCAACTCCATGGACTTTACTTCATGATAGCTAGCTTTTGATATTCTGTTGAAGAATCGTAATAGCTGGCCATGGTGACGGAACGAGAACGTCACCTGAGAGAACAGTATTTTCATGGCTTCTCCGTGCAACTGCTTGTTGACTAAACTGAGGCTCATGTTGGGTTTGGATAATAGCAAGTGGTCTTTCGGTTGATAGACGCTCTCGTAGGGTTCAGCAATTCGTCCCATAGCAAGAACGAATATGGTATCACGAAGCTAGTGACGCCATTAGTCTGGAGCATCTACCAATATCATAATAGTAATAAGCAACCACTACCTCTGCAGGAAGATCCAAAAAGGGGAAAATCGTAGCGGCTCGCCATCTTAGGTACAACTCTTCTTGAAATTGCTTTGAAACATCCATCTCTCCCTTCATACTTTCTGGGATGATGATTTGCTTCGGAGTTTTTTCACTGGCAGACAAAGACTTCCAGAAATGGAGGTACTTGACGGATCCCAACTTGCTAGGTGCATCGAGAACTTTGAGGTATTCAGTAAGCGTCTTAGATTCAGCTCCCATCCAGACCATGATCTTGCCGCCCGGAGTCCTCCAAAAATGGATCCTTCTTGGTAAGATGCTTGGCGAGCGCAGACTGTATAAATCCATATTTCCCGTACCTCCCATTATCCCCGCAACACTGCCACTTGCCGGCAGTAGAACAATCTTGTTAAGGGAGTTGTCAAAGCTCAAAGTATTTCTCACATCGATCACATGTTTTGTAGCCTTGAAGAGAGCATTTTCGCGAAAGTTTTTAACGGGCCACGGATCCCAGATTACTTTGTGTCCCAGCGAGGGTCTTTCGATCAGGTAGAACTTGGACCACGCATCTTCAGAGCCCACAGTGTTCTGGACTGCTGCTTGCTTTTCAAGCCTACTAGACTTGGCTCCCTGTGGTCGTCTCATGGTTGTTTGGTTGTATGCCTCCACCGAACCACCGGCTCCCTAATACCTGCTGTAGAAGTAGGTGCTCATAAGAAGGAATACGAGCAAAGAAGGTGGCAAAATGCTTGCAACCTCAGGGGCGCTAAGATAGTAAAATGAAGTGAACAAAGGACGGAACTGAATCGGAGCATCCAGAATAATCTTCAGCGTGTCCTGACTAGTAATGTACTCCTCAAACCGAGTCAAGTCGCATAAGTGATAACTAGGACAGTGCTAGTAGCATTTCGAGGAATTATAACACTCAGCCTCAATATCATATGTGCAGTCCCTAAAAGGCTACAGTAGGTGCTATGGGTGCCTAAGCGGCTCTAAGCGGCTGGATGCGAACCATCAAGCATTGTACTGTATACCATATTAATGCATTGAGACTGCCATACATCTCTAACATGCGTGCCTTCCAAATTGGATGAGTAGTGTTGAGTTCCTCATGGCTATGGGTAGTCTTTAATCGCCTCGGGTACCTAGTTTCTCTACGTACACTAGCGCCGGATGCGCATGTACCTAAGGTATGTACACTGAAAGTCCTACACAGCGCTAGGTAAGCGAATGGTCTCAAAATATCATACACAGCAACGTAATAAATGATAGGTGGTGCAAAAGCGATTCAATTTTCTTGATCTTAATATCGTTATAGAGCGCTGATTGAGCTGCATAGATTAAGCTATTTAGCTAGAATTTTTGTCGAGGGCGCATTGAGCGCACCGTAACTGTAATTTATCTCGTATGTTTCAATGTTGCTAGCGCTGTGCAGGACTTACAGTGTCAACCTCCCACGCCTCCGTACTTTGAGTACCATATGTTACCACCGTATCAGAGCTTTTTAGAAATGCTCTCAACGGGTTTTGAATCAGCGACGTAGGATTTATGATAGCTGCTGAGGATGTCTCTCTTTGAAAGAAGAAGTGTGGTAAATTCTTATTGAAAGTTTCCTGTTGCTTTAGCATTCATATTCCCGCAATATATACAGCATCATTAGCAGCATCAAGACGGCATATTCAGTCATTTCCAATCAGCTGATGATGAACACTGCAATTCTTCATGTCGTCCCTTCACAATGGCATGAAATTCTGAATTGCGCGCAGAATCAATATGTATTTCCCATTTGTTATATCAACCGACAATACTCTGAACAACTGCCAAACTTTCATTGCGGTACATACTGTTGATTCCAACGGTTATATCTACGCTATATTATGACTCACGTCTGGGAATGAGAGATAGCGGAGTCGTTGACATGCATACACAGTTGGAACCCCGGTTAAGCAATTCTCGGTAACCAATTCACGTTTCCTCACCTGCAGATACTTGGACTATCTACTGGAAACCTCCAGGGAAACCTAACGGGTCCACTCAAGGCCTTCAGCACTTGTGAGGTCACGGTCGCCGCGTCACCTTGGAATACCCCCATCGTAGCGTCCGCGCTAATGGTGATCATATCAAGCAGCTGGCTACCGCTGCCAACTGCCGCAATGGCTTTACCATGGCTGTAAGCCTCGCGGATGAACTCCTCGGGAACAAAGGCTGGTGAAGAAGGCATGGTGCCATTGCTTGCGGAGGAGTTGCTGCCAGATAGAGAGCCGATGAAGATCGCGTCATAACTTGAGAAGCCAGTCAGTCGACGCGGTTCACTAATCAGATTGGGGACCGTAGAAACTTACAAGATACTGCTCGTGGTGATGTAGGACTGCTTGGCGCTAACACCAGAGGCAAGAGGCCCCTGGCGAGGTGCAACTACCTCATAACGCACTTTTTGTGCAGAGAGCAGGGACGACATGGCCGAAAGATCCGCAGTGCTGAGGATGTTGTCACTAGCAACAATGCCGACTACCAGACCTTCATTTGACTTGTTGGACTCAAGGCCTTGCGTCAAGGGATACAAGGATGGGTAAGGCGCTGTAATATTTGTCACATTCGTCATCGGACCTGAACCCACAGCTGGCAGTTCTGCGCCGATCCCATACGCGACGCGACGGGCCAAACAGTTGTCGATCTTGTTCAAAATATTGGCGATGTACTTCTTTACTACGGTGTCGTCACCAACGTTGCCAAGTTCGAAGCGATATGCATCAACTGCGTGCTGCTGAGCGTACTTGTCGAGCGTGCCCCAGAAGTTGCGAGCTTGAGCCGCCCAATCATAGCTTGGCACATAGCGGCCGATGTTGCCAATTCCTGCCGTTTCACCTTGCGACCCGGTGTATGGGAGACTTTGCTGGGACGACGCTTCTTGGATGCCACCAATGCTGTTGGGCGCTGAGGTCGAATCACCTTCAAAGACTAGTGGTTGCATATAGCCGTCGCGATAGTTGTTGCTGATTGGTGCAATTGCTTTGTTGATTGGCAATAAGTAGCCGTTAGGACTGCCATGGCGGTGGGTCGAGGTGTCGTCGTAAGACATTAGACGCCACTGTAGGAGCGGGTCTGGCACGAACGAAACTCCTTTGACGACATTGGACGGTGCGAAGGAGATGGATTCGGGCTCTGCGAAGAAATTTGTTGGGTTTCTGTTCAACGTTAATTTGCCGAGTTTGACCGGCTGATTCATCTCGAAAGGGATGATCTGCGGAGCTTGGAGCAGGTCAATGCCTTTCCACATATAGGTCCCGTCGTCGGGAAAAAGCTGCACTGCGAGCTCCCACTCTGGATAAATTCCTGCGTCAATACTGTTGTAGAGGTCTACTCTCTGGAAATTGTTGTTCTTGCCCGCAATCTTGGTAGCCTCGTCATAGACCAGCGCTCGATGTCCAAGTACAGGCAGCCAGTACCATTTGAATAGTTGTGATTCGCCCTTATCGTTGACGAAGCGGAAGGTATGAACGCCATTGCCACTGATGTGACGAACGTCTCGCGGTATCCCCAAGTCCGAAAGAACGTTCATCAGCTGGAATGCGCCTTCGGGATGCTGTGTGAAGAAGTCATAGGCGGTGGGATGGGCAGTTCCGCCGGTGGGAAACCCTTTGTTTGCTTCATACTTAACAGAATGAATGAGATCAGGGAAGTCCGCGCCATCTTGGATAAAGAAGGACGACAAGTGGTTGCCAACTAGGTCTTGGTTGCCGCACTGGCTGTAGATCTTGGTTGCGAACCCGTGCGTGTCACGGCCGCTTTCGCTGCCTCCAGTGCTGGCAACTACAACGGAGAAACGTGTAAAAGCTTCGCTAGTAGTCCCGTTCTTCAGCCAACAGGCCGAGGTTAGATTGCTCCAGTCGCCGTAGGATCTGAATGTGCCATACGCACCGTGACCGAGGGCATGCACAACTCGCTCCGGTACTCGCTCGCGGTCGAAGTGGATCATTTTCTTGCGTACGGTAGTGTCTTCCAGGAGAACATATCCACGAGGACCCGCGCGAAGAGAATTAGAGGTGTTGTCCTGAACACCAGTATCCGTCGTCTCTATTTGGCCATTAGTGTCTACAGTGATGCCGTCTAATTGTTTAAGCTATTTGCACGGTTAGACCGCAGGCCCAAGAGCATTTTTAGTCAGGATTTGCCTTTTGATCAGCAGCATTTTGTGCTAATATATGCCTGCTGCCCGCAAGAGCAACGAACAATAGTTTGCTCAGATGCATCCTGCCACCTCGTAAATTCAAGCGAGTAGGGAAAGTAAGAAGACAATAGGATTTCGAATTCAACGGCGCAAGTAGGGGAAGAAAGGAACCTAATGAATTTCAGAAGAGAACAACGGGGAGAAGGAGGAGATATATGATGACCACAGAGCTCTAAGCAGTCCCTGTTGTTGCGTATTGTTGCCATAATCAGGCCTGTCTCGCTAAGGACAAGTTTGGATGTCACGACATCTACAGTATATTCATGTTGACGAAACCCTCGAACGGCACGAAAGTAATCTCGACACAACTCCAAAATCCATGTAGTACAGAGACAGCTCCTTGCATCGGCCTTGTTCAGGATCGTAGTCGCACCTGTTTAGTGTCCGATTGACTCCGTCCTTGGTCAGTGTCTGCTTCTGTAACATGGTCCGGTCCTTGCCACATGGGACAAATTTGCTTGATGTCAATAACTCTCTCTTGGTCATAATAGTCCAACAAAACGAAAACGGGCGTATCCAATAAGATCAGGGAGCGGAAAGGTTGGTAGTTGTTGGCTTGTGATGTGGAAGCAATGTTGAGGAATCATGGGAGTGATGAGACCCCTATCTAAATCGCTTAGCAGCGGCGAGCCTCGGCGGGCCGCCAAGCACACATTGTCAAGTCTCAAGACTGCCTCATGCTGTGGTGCCTTTCCATATTTACGAAAATTCTCCTTGAGTCCGCCGTCTGTAAATTCGATCCCCCATGAGTAACCTTCTTCTACCAGTCCAAAGTACTTCACTACAATAGCTACTGTCTGCTTCGGATTAGGCCCAGGTTGTTACAATAATGACTCAGGTTCTCCGAGATGAACGACCCTTTCGAGCGGTGGCCGGCTGAGATTCTCCTGATGATTATTAAACTCGTCCCAGATTTCTCGTCTCTACTCCGCCTAGTCCAGGCCTCCATCTTTGTGGCAGACATTTTTGGAAATTACCCTAGCGAGGCTGTCGGGACTTTGATCAGTAGACTACCAGAAGAACTGCAGCCTATAAGGGATAATTCGAGCTGTTATTGTGATCCTTTCTCGTCGGATGACCGGACACAACCTCATTACGGATCTGGAGGACGACCCTGAGCTTCCTATCAGCGATAACACCGAGAATCTACTTCCCTCGGATCTTCTATCATCTGTCAAAAGCCTCGTCAGCTTGGGATGCCGGATCCAGGACCTCACTACGTCATTCCTAGACACCCATATCGGACGTGTCAACAGCCTGCAACCAATGCATCTTCTTTGACCAGGCTATATGTTCGACTATGAACCCTTCAAGGATTATCCCGAAGGCCGCAGATACACTGTCCCAAAGACTGGGGGTCCTAGTTGGATCGAGCAATATCGGGTTATACGTTCGCTGTGGCGCTTACAACTTTATTACACTCTTACCAACGTATCAGCCCGCTCTGTGTCCGTCCATCACCTGGACGCTATGTTGATTTCTCACCCGGATGAAGCACTGCGTCGCATATGGGGCCACCTCAGGCCGTGGGAACTTGATGAGATCGACTGTGTCCACGATTATTTGGGTCAGGTGGATATATCGCTTGCGGAAAGCGAATATAAGGTATCTGTACAGCATGCCTCATTACCGTCACTTTCTTTTGAGATGGATACGGCCACATCGGCGACAATACTACTAGATACCCCAAGCGCCAGCGACGAAACCATATTTTTGTGGCATCAAGACCTAGAATTGGCCCAGTATGCGAGTGACGGATATAACTCCTTCCATAGCTATGGACTACGCTCACTTATGTCGCCTCTGAAAGAGTCGTCTTCGAAGCACTTTAGGCGCCTAGGATTTGGGATCTGGGACCTTAAGAGAATGGCTTCATTGGAGTTGCTAAATGCACCTAAAGAGTTTCGTCCTCCGCGAGAAGGAGAAGTCAAGCCAGGTCCCACTGAGGTCGGCAGCCACTTTTGCCTGGGCAACATCTGTTTTACGTGGCATAGTGCAGAAGGGAATCAGCAGATACTATGATTAAAGAGACAAATTAGCTATGAGGTGTAGTTCCATGCCCCACATGAGCCTTATCGCGCCCCCAATGGCTATTGAACCGGATTACTATCCTGGTAACTGAAATGCAGATTGTCCAATTGAAGCTGACCACAATCTGTCATGATTCTCTCTTGTGGTTTTCAGATCTCAGGTTGGACAACTGCGAGCAAGACGCCCAGAATCAAACCAGCCAATAAATCAACAGCACCAATGTGCACTACGGGCACCTTACGATTACGAGCACAACGTCAATTGAAAACTATGGTGAAATAATTCGTGAATGGCTGGACGGGTGACAAGGTATTGGACTGAACAGGCCGAACTTACCGAAGAAGCCAAAGTGGAATGTCTGAACTACCGAATCACATTCATGCTATACGATTGCAACGGGCCAGATACAAGGCAAGACTGTGCCTCAAGTAAAATCCACGCAATAATATACTTCTGGCTCTGAACTAAAAATTCTTCTACATCCTACCTTGCTACTCTGCCACTAATCTGTTTCTAAGCAGTCTTTGGGTAGGTCTTGAATTTGTCTAGCGTGCGATTAAGTGGCACAGTATCCGGGTTATTTACGGCCCTTCAGCTTACACTTCAATTCAGGTTGTTATGTCTCTAGTATCGAAGCTCTCCATACACACAACAATTCTTTTGATGGTATTCTTAGCCTGCGAATGTGCCTCAGCTCCCGACGTTTTGTAGTCGCTATCTAAGCAACGTCAACTGGAGCAAGGGTTAATTTACAGCAGCACAAGTCACTCTGCTGGAAATCGCAGCTCCCAATATCCGCGGGATTCCTAATTCACGTAAGATAATACGGAAACTCAACTAGGAGGTCGTATGGGCAGATATGTAGGGGGGTTGAAAGTTTCTGAGCTGTGGATTATGACTCCATAGAGAATAAAGCAAATCCAATGTTCAACGGGGTCGGATTCCGTCGATGGAGGTGAAGTTGACTTTCATAGTCTCAGTGGAGGTCTACTCATAGTATACGCGGATGACGGGTGTGGGCCTGGATATATGTTTCGATTGCTGATCGACAGAGCCCTTGATACGGTCTGAATGTGTTGGAATTTCAGGTGTGGTTTGGTTGGTAATCTCCGCATCCATCCGGTGCCGCATTCATCCGGCGCTAGTGGATTCAGGTATTTGACCTTCCTCCCACCTTTTCCTTCCTCCGGAGTTCCGGAGTTTCTAGATAGCTTCAACCCCATATACCAAAATGCCCCATATGACCTCGTATTCCAACAGGTTATGAGCCCGGGTTAGTGCAAACTGCCTGGGTTGTTGCTCCGTATTCAGTGACTACGACAAGCTCACTGCCACCATGACTACCCTCTCCGTACGTCACCAAATTCAGCTCCTGACCGAGGAGAACTTCGGCGACTGGCTTATCGATATTCGAGCTCATCTACGACCCAAAGAGCTATGGGAGTGTACTCAGATTGCTCCTGATGACAAGGAAAGTCAGAAAAAGGTTGAACAGGCTGCTGATGTCATGACTCCCACTATTAGCGTCGGCGTCAAACAAAAGCTGGTCAAAGAAGATTTCAACGATGGCTACAAGATGCTTAGACATCTAGAAGCCTTACTTCAACCTTCTACAGACGCGGAGTTCATGCGTTTAACGAAGGAATATTACACGCTGTCGTCGGCCGACTTCAAGAGTACGGGGGATATGCTCACACATATAAAACTTCTGGAGGAACGCATCGATGCAACCAAAGTCACGCTCGATAGCGACAAACGTACGATACTGTGCTTGATGATGTGCTTGCCTGAGCAGTACCGTTCCCTTGTACAAATCTGGTCCGTCACCAAAGATATGACTGCAGAGAAGGCTCGGACCATGTTGCTTGAAGAAGATCGTCGACAGGATCACGTGGACGAGAATCAAGGCACCAAATCCTTGAGGATTTTCGGCAATAAGAGTAAGGAAAGGGAACAGTGTAAGCACTGCAAAAGAGGCTTTCATACCGAGGCTAAATGCTGGAAACTACATCCTGAGCAAGCTCCTCAGTGGGCAGAAGACAAGCGGGATTGGGAACAAGAGCAGAAGGAGTCAAGAGGTCGTACATCCGGTACCAGAATAGTCAGAACTATGTAAAGGGTGGATTCAAGAATACATCGTGGATATGTGTCTTCGACGAAGAGAAGCGATGGATCCGGATATACCGTGGATATGTGCCTCCGACGAAGGGAAACGGTACTCTATATATCGTGGATATGTGCCTTCGACGAAGGGAAACGGTGGATCATACGTTACGAAGCTCCGTATTAGCTTCAATAGGCTGGTGGAGTCAGTAACTCCGATATACGTTACGAAGCTCCGTATTAGCTTCAATCACCGTTGGGAAGCTCCGTATTAGCTTCAAGAATTATCTACCAAAGCCCTTTGGCTGGGGGAGTTAGAAACTCCGATTTTCGTTGGGAAGCTCCGTATTAGCTTCGACCACTGCGAAGCCATTAGGCTGAGGGAGTCAGTAACTCCGATATACGTTACGAAGCTCCGAATAGCTTCATATCTTCAACATATATGGCTCTGGTTGGCTATGATTCCTACCAAAAGGGGAGCTTGGAAGCTCCAAAAAAGGGGAGTTTGGAGGCTCCGATTTCCAAAGGGGAGTGTTGGAATTTCAGGTGTGGTTTGGTTGGTAATCTCCGCATCCATCCGGTGCCGCATTCATCCGGCGCTAGTGGATTCAGGTATTTGACCTTCCTACCTTTTCCTTCCTCCGGAGTTTCTAGATAGCTTCAACCCCATATACCAAAATGCCCCATATGACCTCGTATTCCAACAGAATGGACTTGTTGAAGGGACTTGCTGGCCGGGTTATTGGTAATATTGTGAATGAAGGCATGACTGATGAAGGACGGCTGATTGGCTTCCAAGTTCCGTGAGAGAAGACTAGGGGGATAGCGGATGGAATTGAAGATGCTATACTGCTTGAGATCACAGACTGTTCGTCTTGATGACTTTACTCTCTTTACAAAGCATTCCATTACACAACTACCTAAACGCAAAATATTTGGCTACAAGGTCTACTCTTGATTCCGGCCCGGCGTGAATGATAAAGCCAGAAAGGAAGACCAATCCTGAACAGAGTCTACTATGTCTCTAAAAAATAACAGCTCGAATATAAGCTGTGTTTCTGCACTGACCTGTGTAATTTGGTTGGAAATAGCCACCACTAACGGTAAAGCAGCATCAGTTGACTCCAGAAGCAAGGATGATAGATGGTTTTTGTATTCTTGTCTAGAAACCGGCAGAGATATGCCTAATTGAAGCTGTTTGTCACGGATTGCTAAGTACTGGAATGAAAGGATCTCATGAAAAGAGAATTCAGCATGCCTGTATGTGCCAATTCAATTGACCGTGAACTTCGAAAACCGTAATTACACTAACGCGGACACAGCCTACCGTAATATACTCTACGCATCCCGGCGGTTGCCGTATGTTTCCGGAACCAGAAACGAACTTGAAGTAAAAGAATGTTGAGCGTATCGACTGCAGCGTCAATATGTTGCTGCAAACCCAACCCTTGAGATCAAGGCTATTACAGACCGAGTCGATCTGCTTGCGGTGCTTGCTCCGACTTTCGAGAGTGGCAACTCCTCCGCCTGGCCGGCCATTCAGTGTATCGCCCAGGCGCAAGGAGGCTATTGATGCAAAGTCAATAACCCAGCTTTTCCGAAAAGGATATTTCTCTGCCAATGGAGCCCTCGCCATCTCCATAAGCCAGCTACGGCATACAGCGGCAAAATATAACACTTCAGGCAAAGAAGGTGAAGCAAGAGATGCCCCTGAAAGCGGGGAGTTGCCTGGCTCGCCGGCGGCGTCAGACGTTTTCAATACCGCCCAGAAATTCGTGAGCGCTCCGCCATTATTGGAACTCCCACATCGCAGACGGAAACGACTGAAAGTTGAACAAAATGGAACGCACGATACAGAGCCCATTCTGCCTCCAGATGCCTCGTCTCGTTTGTCTACGTTGTCGACCTCCCTTCCTCCTTCCTCGTTACGGCGGCTCTTGACCGCCTACCTCTCCCTCGCAAAGCCTCGCCTCTCTTTCTTGATTGTCCTTTCTACGGCAACATCCTACTCACTTTACCCTGTCCCGGCACTCCTACTGCCAACCACCACTACATCACCATCTCTATCGGCATTGACCCTCTTGTTCCTCACCGCTGGTACTACACTATGTACCGCTTCGGCAAATGCACTGAATATGCTATTCGAGACAGAGCATGATGCTAAAATGAGTCGGACTCGCAATCGTCCAATAGTCCGAGGTCTTATCGGCAAGAAGGGGGCTTTACTATTTGCTGGCGTGGCAGGAGTTGTTGGAACCGGAAGCTTGTGGTTTGGCGTAAATCCAACTGCAGCTTTTCTGGGTGGACTGAACATATTCCTTTACGCTGGGGTCTACACGCCAATGAAACGAATATCAGTTTTGAATACCTGGGTTGGGGCAGTGGTAGGAGCTATTCCTCCTCTGATGGGCTGGGTAGCTGCAGCAGGGCAAAGTGCTACTGGCAGTGGGGAGTGGAGAGAACTATTGTTTAGTGAGGGGAGTGTGGGTGGATGGCTTCTTGCTGGACTACTCTTTGCATGGCAGTTTCCGCACTTCAACGCGTTAAGTTGGAACATTAGGGATGAGTACAAGAACGCGGGGCATCGGATGCTGGTATGGGTCAATCCTCGAATGAATGGTAGGGTGGCCTTCAGATATGCTTTGCTTCTCTTCCCTATCTGTGGAGGTCTTTGGTGGTACGGAATCACGGATCAAGGATTCTTGATCACAAGCAGTATAGTTAATGCCTGGATGGTACGAGAAGCGTGGAAATTCTGGAGACAGGAAGGGCACAAGGGCAGTGCGAGAGGCCTTTTCTGGGCCAGTATTTGGCACTTACCTGTCGTGATGGTGCTGGCTATGGCACACAAGAAGGGGCTATGGGAAGGTATATGGCGACGTATAGTCGGGCAAGAGCTCGGAGAAGGCACTTGGATTGAAGACCAAGAAGAAGAGCCGATGAAGGTCTCGGAAAGGGGTAGGCGGCTGCAGCGACCAGTAACACCTACCGCATCAGCTGTGGTTTGAGACGTGATGGTTAAGATCGCTGCAGGTACCTGGCAGCAGAATGATCAGAGAAGCTTCATTCCGCAAACCGCCAAAGACCTAATTATCGCACCATGAAGGTGGTAACACCAACGGCATGGCCACCGGAATACCACATTGTGGCTGTTCAGACTTCGTACCTGCAAGACCATCGATACTCTCTAGGCACTACCGTGCTCAGGTCTCTTTGTTATGTCTGCTAGCAGTCCCTTTGGTAGCCAGTCTAGCTTTTGATTCCGCCTCCAACAGCAAATCCTTCAGCTCCTCTCCGTTTGCGTCGACGTAGGTTGGTCCATTCCGCCACTTCGCCCTGCCGTTTTGATGAACGTCTACCGTCCCGCACTTCTTCGTCACCGTACTTACCATTTGTCCGCCAGCGTAGACCGGAACCTCACATGACAGCTCGCAGGTCAAATAGACGCCCTCTCCGCCCAGCTGGCCCGAATAGCTGATGATTGTGCAAACAGTCTTGGGATCTTCGTCAAGGGCGAATTTGCGTACGCGGCTGCTTTCCGACATGTTATCGACGATAAAGTCCACCATTTCAAGCTTCTGACGCTTGAGGTAGTCCCCTTTGAGTTTGATTACCATTGTGGAGCTAAGGTAGCGAATGTCGTATCGAACCAGAAAGTCGTCCCTAGTGATAGAGGGCACTAAGAGCTTGAGTACGGTCGCTGTTGCAAACGCCAACAGTCAGATATCTCACCTTTCGTTGATGTTCGCGGAGGGATCTTCTGGACTCACTGCAGGGTGATCCAGTATCAGACCACGGAAACTCAGTAGAGTGAATCTATGTGCGTTGAATGTAAACCTCTACTTCAAGTTTTTAGGACTAGCTCTTTCGGAGAAGTATTGACGAACGACTGAAAGCCACAGTTCTGAGCTCTGAAACGTAGAATGTGTATTACATGAAGATGAGGAGTGACTGCAGACGTAGAAAAACTAACGTGCTATTTATTGTATAAAAGATGAAGGAGGAAGTGTTATTAGGATGTGAATATACCGAAGTCAAGCACAGATGTGACGTTTAAAGTCTTGAGTGTTGATTGGTCAAAGTCGAGGACTAGCGCTGTAGATCAAGAATAACGCTAATTTTGAGCCTCAACATGTTAACGTCCATCGTTTGATGAATTTGAAAACCCAGTTCCTGTGTCAAAAAGCAATGAATACAACATGTCAACTTCCGGATGGGGCGCAGATATCAAGTGACTTGATGTTTGTCTTGTTAAGGAATGTCATCGTCAAGCTCTAACTCAGCTAATGCACTGGCAAGGTATCGACCTGCGATACTTGCCGTCACTGCTATAGCTGCAGGATGTATAGTTTATTACATTCATAACATCGTATCAAACTCAACTTTAACGTCATCACAAAGTGTACCGCAACAGAACACGCTGCATCGCTCCAACGCCCAACGACGAGGCAGACAGTCAAGAGTGACAGATGCACAAGCGTCAGAGCCCAACACCGTCGAGTCAGACGCTAACGCCCCGAGACCATTGCTAAATGATGTTCCTGATGTGCAAGGTGAACCTAGGCTCCCTCAGTCCGAGAGACATGGCGGTGAGTCGGAAGTTCTTGTGGCGTTGGAAGCAACGATACCAGCAAATCATCGAGGAGAGACGGTAGTAGATGCTGAAAGTGAGCACTCGTGGCGTGGAGATGCAGACGCCGATGAAATCAACAAGGAAGGTCAAAGCCTCTTGAATCTGCTGTATAGGATCGCCGAGGAGCAAGCTCGGAAAGATGGCTATGTGCATCGAGGCGTTACCTGCAACAGCTGTAATGCTATGCCCATCCGCGGCATTCGGTACCGTTGTGCTAACTGCATCGATTTTGATCTTTGCGAGCAATGTGAAGCCCTGCAGGTCCATCCGAAGACGCACCTCTTTTACAAGGTGAGGGTACCGGCTCCGTTCCTTGGCAACCCCAGACAACCACAACCTGTATGGTATCCTGGCAAACCCGCCGCTGTTGTCCACAATTTGCCGATAGATGTATTGCGAAAGTTCTGTAAAGAGACTGGATTTCAGATCCCTGAGATTGAAGCTCTGTGGGAACAGTTTCGATGTCTAGCAGCGACGGAATGGCTAGAAGATCCCAATCACTACCATTTAGCAATTGACCGTCAGACCTTCGACAAGTGTTTCGTTCCAAGTACATCTATCCGGCCACCTCCCCCTAATTTAATCTACGACCGTCTCTTTGCATTCTACGATACCAACTGTGATGGTTTGATTGGCTTCGACGAATTCCTTAAGGGACTAGCAAGCTTTACCAAAAAGAATATCGACGAACGTCGGAAGAGGATCTTCCATGGATATGATATAAACCAGGACGGTTATGTTGACCGAAAAGACTTCCTACGGATGTTCAGAGCAAATTACGCTCTTACCAAAGAACTTCTCAAGGAGGTCATTTCTAGTATGGATGATGAGATGTTTGACTGGTCAGGAGGGGCGAGAGACATCATCGTAAGCAGTCAGCCTATCAGTTCAGCATTTTCTGGTGCGATCCAGCAAGGCGAGCAATCCAGGACAGGCGAGGGGAAAGCCAAGGACGAGTATGGCGATTTTGTAATTTCGGACAACATGGGCGCTATCAGAGATGAAGGAACCGAAATAGGAGACCACAACGAGACTTTGGCAGATAAGGCCGAAAGTGCAACATTCGGTGATGTGGAGGAGAATATAACCAAAGATATCGAAATTTGCGAATCCATTCTCAATGGAGATATGTCAGATATCGCTTGGCCTCCTGATTTTCTCACCTTTGACGACGGATACAAGGCCTTAGACTGGTTCGAAGTACCCGACAGGTCTGGCACCTGTTCCTGGAACGAGGTCGCAAATCCCGTAGACCGCAGAAAAGTCCTTCTTCAAGCCCTTCATAGATTAAAATCTTTTCAGACAACTCAGCAGACCGTGAGGCAGGAAGCGATCTATGAAAGATGGCGAAGACGCCAGTTCTTTCTCGAAGACGAAAACGGAGTAGTTCCACCGGATGGTTTTGAGCGTCAAGAGAGGAATTCTCCTCCCAACGGAAAGCGTTATATGAACGATCAATCCTCCGCACGGGCGACCGCGCTCCACGACATCCTAAAGTCCGATATTGGTGATGATTTCCACAACTCGGTTGTAGTAGAGCTGCAGGGTCTCAAATTGGACCCTTCCGAAACCTATTACTCTGCTTCCGAGTATTCGCAGAAAATTCTGAACATGGTATGTCAAGGATGTACCGCGGACATGGTCGCAGAAGCAATTACAGATTTTGTACCGAACTTTTCAGTGGCTATAAAGTTTGCTCTGTGGCTCTTCGATCACATTAAAGACTGGGAAGGTCGTCTGGACAAAGGCGTTGCGGTAGAAAGTCCCTTTGGACCCATGGTATCATCACGAAGATCAAGATCATCTTCTAAAGTACGTTTCCAAGATGACGTGGCTACTGACGACGAGCATGAGACTCGGTCAGCTACATCGATGTCCTCACGGAGTATACCAATGGGTGAACGATGGGGGGGCTATGAAATCCCGGAAGCAGAGAAGGATGTCGGGCGAGAGGTATTGTATCAAGTCACCCAGGAGGCCTTCAACGAGCTGCTAGATCCTATTTTCATGGCCCGAGAGGAACTTGCCATCAGGGCTTTTCGCACAAGAGTCGAAAGGAAGACGTTCCGAGAAAGACTTAATGCGTACAAGACCGAAAGAATGAAAGAACATGTCAAATTGTTCGTCGATCGGTTCCAGGAAGCCTGGTATACTGCCATTAGCGACGAGCCCAGCGATGACCGCGTCTTCGAAACAGACATGATCCTTGGCTTCAGAATCAAAGCCAATGGTGAAATCCAGGATATCCAGCAACTCCTGGAAGAGGAGTACAGGCGTCGTGATCAGGCGCGAAGGGTTTTTGGGCAAACCAGACCCAACAAGGAAAAGGACACACTCAAGCGACTCGAAGTTGAGCGTGAGCGAGCAGAAGCTGAGCATATAGGAACAATGGACGAGTTCAAGGAACCTGACAATGGAGACAAACAAGAGAACAGTGAGCCTGATCACACCAGCGCCGCCCCCATCGTCGCCGACACGACCACCTACAACCCAGACGAACCGCCCGCCCTAAATGAGCCGGGAGTAATCCTAGAACTCCATAAGGCAGTCACCGCCTTCAACGAAGCCGACCCTTCAGTCGAGGATACCATCTCTCAAAAACCCCTCGACGAGCTCCTCGCACAATCAGGCTACGCTCCCACCTCTTCGACCCATTTACCCCCTCCCCCTCAAAACCTTCCCAGCGCCAACCTCCCCGATCCCACACTCCCTCAAAACCGTCCTAACCACCCCTCCTCCCCCTCCTCACGCCATCACCCCTCGCCACCACACAATCTCCCACCAGCCCCCTCACTTTACCGCCTCAAACACCTCGCAGCCATGGACTATGTGGAGGAGGAGGATGAGAAGAGGGGAGGACCGGGCAGGATCAGTTTCGACGAGTTTGAGATGCTGATGAAGGGGCCGAAGGGGCCGGGATTGGGCTTTGTGGGGGATTGGATTGATAAGGCGAGTTTTTGAGGGGAAGGGGTGACGCATGAGGCATGAGGTCAATAGGGCAATGAGGGATGTGGAGTGGCACAGGAGGGTTTGATGTGTATGATAAGAGAAGGCTAAGGGAAGTGCACTTTGTACTGTACAACAGGTGTATTTGGAGGACGCTGATGGGGATAAGGGCAGGGGGTAGTGGCAGTATGCAATAGAGTTGAACTGGATCTTGTGGATCGGGCTTTTGAGCAGCTGCAAGCCGCATGTCCTAGCAATGAGTATTTCTGTGTTGTGGTTTATCGGTGATGGACAAACATGTTGCAGTCATTCACGAGTGGACAGCACTGGCACTCCGTCTTCTCATTGTGTAGTTTGAACATCCCGTTACTGCGGCATACATCTCAATAGTATCTTCACAGAAACTCGACCTTTTTCTTCCGAATTTGGAGCATACTAATCGGAGGAATTCTTCTTGCCTATCCTGAAAGATACATATGTAGATATACACACACCGTCCCCTCCCTCAATCCCAATACTTCACCACCCCCTCCACCCCCGCTGTAGCAACCTTACTCGTCTCGGCCGGATTCCACTGCACACACGTCACCGCCCCCTCACCCCCCCTCAACCGATTGCCCCCAAACCCCTCACAGCTCCTCCAATCCCAAAAACACACCCCGCCACCTGCATCTCCGCTCATCACAAAACTGCCATCGGGACTCACACTTACATCCACAGCATACCCCGCGGTATGATGGCCCTTGAAAGCCTTTTTGCGGTTCTGGCGGAAGCGGTCGGTGGAGCTGTAGACGACGATTTGGTTGTCGCCAGACTGGAAGGCGACGGATTTGCCATTGGGGTGGGGGCAGGCGCGGGTGAGGGAGAACATAAAGGGTTCGACGATGCGTTTAATGGGGACGCCGATGCCGTATTCCCAGACCATGGCGGCGCGGTCGTCGGCGGTGGAGTAGAAGCGGCGGTCTTGGTCGATGAAGGTTAGGGTGTTGATGGCGCCTGTGGATGTGTGGGTTAGTGGGTACTTTGAGGAGGTGGAGGTTCAAGGAGGGGTTACCTAGGTGGTGGTCGTAGGTGTTTATTGTTTCGCCGCTTCGGCAATCAAATTGCAAGATGGTGTTATCAGACATCCCGGCGAGGAATTCATGCGGCTGCGAGGGGTTGAATTTAATTACGTGCGGGATCTTGCCGTTGCCGAAGTTCTGCATTGTCTTTCCCGTTTCGGTGTCCCAAAGCAGAATCTTTCGATCGTAGCCCGAAGACAGGAAACTAATTCCATCAGGTGAAAAGTCAATATCACTGACAGATTTGCCGTGTCCACTATATGTTCGCAGCAACTCCCGATCGAAACCGGTATCTGAAAGTGAGATTTTGGTGTCGGCGGAGGCGGCGAGAAGTAAATGTCCGGATTTGGGGAAGAAGCGAAGAGCATTGATTGCTTTGGTGTGGTATTTGTAGGTATGTATGAGCTTTTTCGGTATGTAATTTTTGATGACTTCGGACTCTTTCCGCGGTGTGTACATGAAACTTCTTCCTTGGTAGTCCCGTAGTCGTTCTTCACTGCCATGCCACTCCGTGGTCGGAGCATTTGATATATCCTCCTGGTAATCCGTAGCCAAAGGCGCCGCTGTTGTAGGCACCGGTTCGATCGCATCTTCGATGTATTCCTCATCGCTTGCGAGCTCCTCCCCTGCTACGGCTGCCTCATCTTCGTATACCCGGTCCTCGTCCCGATACCTTCGCCATGGCCCTAGATACCTACCTTCGCCCTCAACAATGCTCGGGTCCCCCACTTTCTGCCTTTTCGCCCGTAGCTCTTTACTTCGTTCTTTCGAGGGTACCAAATCTAAGTTTCCATATCCTTGAGCGCTATTTCCGTACCCAATGTCCGCACCTACTCCGTTGGGATTCCTAGCGTAGCCCTTGACACTCTGGTAGCTGTTGTGATTCGCCGCAAACGTAGAATCGCTCATGTAGATCTCCTCTGCGCGACCAGTCAAGACGTTTTTCCGCTTCATGGCATTACCATCAGCATTCTTGAACGGATGCGCAGGCCCTTGCTCTGGGCGTGAAAGGTCGGCATACGGGACGTTATAGGTCAGGGTAGTATCAGTGGGCTGAGCTAGCATCATCTGGAGACGCATTGGATCCTGCAAGACGTTAGTCCTAGCTCCCTGGAAAAGGAAATTGTAAGACCAAACATCTAGAGACACCTCTGGGGCAGCGACAACGGGGGTGGCATTGCCCCCTCTGGTAGTTATTGGAGAACCCCCCTCATCGCTGGATTCATACTCCTCACCAAGTAGAGCCATGACGCGTGGAGAGGTAATAGGAATATTACAGACTGGAGCTCCCGGATATATTAGCACTCGAATGGGTTCTGTTTTTAAAGGGTTTCGGTAAGGCTTGTCTTAGATAGGCCTCAGCCCTATCGTAAGATAGCGCACGATTAATACATGAATCTACCGAATCAGCGCACTTTGATACTTCGACAGCAACTCAAGCGTCGAGTCTCTCTAATGCCACGAACGAGAAGAAAGAAGTCAGGACTGACGAGTGGGAGTAGAGCTTTCTTCGACGGCGCGACGCCAAGTTAAAGCAGCCCATCCACCGACATTTGAATTTTTCGCCAGGCGATTATATACACAACACAAGAATTTGTAAAGAATGTGCTTGATGATCTTGCAAATTAGGTACTTATAACATTAAAGTTATCCTTTCTGGGTTGATTTGATTTGATTTCACACACTATAGTCTAGCTATCTATAACTACCTTAATGAAGGCGTTCTCCCACTAATGTCTGGCGGGAAACCCTAGGGCAAGAACCTCCCATCACTCCTTTTGTTTTGACTTCAGTTTGTTGTTACTACCACCACTGCTTAATCTGCACACTGTTCTATCTCTCTGATCTGTCTTGACTTCTTTGCTCTATCGCTGTTCTTTATTTATTCGTAGAGTTGATTTCTCGCCAGTGAATATTGACTGAGCAGCATGCCGTTGCGAATCATCCAGCCTGTGACTGCGTGTAGGCTTTTTGAGGATGTTAGAAGCTGACGAATGTCGTTTGTTCCTGCTTCTCTGAACATCATCTACCGGAAATATACTGCATACGCTGCATGCATATACATAAGGCACGACCCCTATGCTGGTTTCCCCAAGGTCCGAGGGGCTACTCCGAAGAGCTCCCTCGCGACTGGCTCACAGCTCGGGGCAGGAACGGACCCCTCGCTGCCTAGATCCCGGCAGTTTACTCCTTAAGCATGGGTCACAGGCGTTGCGCCAACAATACGCATGCGTACCGCAGTCGATCCCTTCTCTAACCACACCGGCACGCGCTTCTGTCCTCTCGGGCTATACAGACGGTGTTTTCGGCTAGAGCTTGACCCTGCCACCAAGGCATCCGAGGGTCAGAGCCCAGTGAAGGGGTGAGGTCCTCGGGTGCCGACAGTCGCCGCCATTGTATACCACGCTCCGCAGGCGCTCACTCCGCGTAAAGCGTGCGGTTCACCTGTTTCGCGTTATCTGTAGAGGTCTCCATCGTGCAGACCGACCGTGTCTTGCAGAGAAGTCCGTATGCTACACCCCTAACCAGGCAGCGTATTCCGGCCATTCCCTACTAACCCGCTTGTGTCCCCCTTCTCTTAACGAAGTCTTTTCGCCTGCGTACCGTCTGCGTATGTTGCCCGTGTCTGAACGTCTGCCGAACGGTATTAACGAGGCCCTCGGGTTGCCCGTGTCGAACTTAACGAGACCCGCGAGTTGCCCGTGTCGTAGCAACAGACACGCAGTCTTAACGAGGCCTATACGTAACTAGCATCTGGGTCTAAAGAATGTCCGTGATCCGAGTTCTTCCTGCTAATCACCTTCTTTCTGGGTTGCTAGCTATCTATATTGCTATTCAAACACAATATATAGCGCAAGAATAATTGAGTAACACTAATAATGTCCGTTCTATTAAGCTCATTGTAAAGGTTCTGAAATCTTCAGTAATAACCTCTTCAAAAAGCAGTTCAAGTCGAGGCTTCTTGCACATTTATGATCTGTGCTGACCATCATTATCACTCAAAGAATTCAGCCTTGAATTATAATTGAACGGGACTCGCTTCTGACAATGTATACGATCTAGAACTAAATTTATTCATGCATCACTGCGCTATTTGATCACAATCTTCTGACGTCGGCTCCTTTAGCGAGCAGCATCTGCACCACTTGATCATGACCTCTTGCTGACGCCGCCTGCAGTGCGTTGCTATAGTGTCCATCTTGAGCGTTGACATCGGCTCCTTTGGCGAGCAGCATCTGCATCACTTGATCATGACCTCTTGCTGACGCCGCCTGCAGTGCGTTGCCATAGTATCCACCTTGAGCGTTGACGTCGGCTCCTTTGGCGAGCAGCATCTGCACCACTTGATCATGACCCTCTTCTGACGCTGCATACAGTGCGTTGTGATAGTGTCTACCTTGAGCGTTGACGTCGGCCCCTTTAGCGAGCAGCATCTGCACCACTTGATCATGACCCCCTGTTGACGCTGCATACAGTGCGTTGTGATAGTGTCCATCTTGAGCGTTGACGTCGGCTTCTTTGGCGAGCAGCATCTGCACCACTTGATCATGACCTCTTGCTGACGCCGCCTGCAGTGCGTTGCCATAGTATCCACCTTGAGCGTTGACGTCGGCTCCTTTGGCGAGCAGCATCTGCACCACTTGATCATGACCTCCTTCTGACGCTGCATACAGTGCGTTGTGATAGTGTCTACCTTGAGCGTTGACGTCGGCCCCTTTAGCGAGCAGCATCTGCACCACTTGATCATGACCTTCTGCTGACGCTGCCTGCAGTGCGTTGTCATACTTTCCACCTTGAGCGTTGACATCGGCTTCTTTGGCGAGCAGCATCTGCATCACTTGATCATGACCTCCTGCTGACGCTGCCTGCAGTGCGTTGCCATAGAATCCACCTTGAGCGTTGACGTCGGCCCCTTTGGCGAGCAGCATCTGCACCACTTGATCATGACCTCCTGCTGACGCCGCCTGCAGTGCGTTGCCATAAGATCCACCTTGAGCGTTGACGTCGGCTCCTTTAGCGAGCAGCATCTGCACCACTTGATCATGACCTTTTGCTGACGCCGCCTGCAGCGCGTTGCCATAGTATCCACCTTGAGCGTTGACGTCGGCTCCTTTATCAAGAATGAACTCTACAGATCTGATCAATCCAGCAAATGATGCATAATAGAGCGAAGGGTGAATATCATTAAGTCTTCTCATCATGTTTAAACCCCGCCATGGTTGTTCTAGATCGTAGAGACGGATCCAATTAAGTAAGCCATGTCCCTTAGTCAAGAGAAGCTCTATACTCAGAAGAGGGGCTAAGGTCGAACCTCTCTCAGCTACTTGGGCATGTCTTGTCCAATACTCTGCTGCATAGTTGGCCAGTGGAAATTCAAGGGCAGACCGAGTGGTCAGAGAACCCGGCTCATCAAATTGTAGAAGATATGCAAGACAGCTTTCAGTTATCAAAGCATTGGTGTCTACCTCTTGAATACTGTAATCTTTAGCTCGTCCATTTCGAATGCTTAGTGAGATGAGATACTCCTTGACAGAGAAGTGCGCCAATCGAACAATGACCCTTGTATTTCCCTCGTGAGCCTCCTCGAGTATCTCTTCTTGTAAGAATATAAGACTAGAACAGATCGTCCATATATCTCGCGGCTCTGGGTATCTTTTTTCTGGATCAAACCGAGGACTCTCGTCAACATTGATGGTAACAACTTCGGCGACTTCTTCAAGTCGTAGAGGCCGAGCAGAATACGTCAGCCATTGTAGTATCTTCAAAGCATCTCGACGATAGTCCTCGTCAATATTGAACAGTATTCGAGCGTACGTCTCGTCTAAATCTTTTGGCAGAGATGCTAATCTTTTTCGAAGCCCATGAACATTAAGACAGCTTCTCAACGAATCAAGCTGACATGCGGCCCACCGAAACCTAATTGCATACATCAGCTTTGACGTTGAATGTTCATATAAACAAGGAAAAGGAAACCTACATTCCATCGGCTTTGTCCATCAGTGTGTTCTCAATTTCTTGTTGCACATTTGGTTCTTTGCGCCACCTTTTCAGTCCCGGATCAGCCTGAAGTCTCTCATGAACATAGGCGCGAATATCATCATTAACTCGCACACTGTCGATAGACATCTTTCCCCGATCATGAGTTAAAGGTTCTATCCGCTCTTCGATGTCTTTCTCCCTTCGACTCGTGCTCAGTATATGCAGATTCACATTCGTCCAGCAGTTAAATTCCTCAATATCTTCTAGAAGCTCTCGTCTCTTCAAACATTCATCTAAAGCATCAAGGATGATAAACGTCTCCTCAAAAGATCTCATCATTTGATGCAGAGTAGCTAGAAGCATATCGTGCGTAGGTTGCCGTTCGCCATTCATACACGACGAATGAAGTGCTTTCAGACCTTGAGGTGTACTTTCACATTGCGAAGAGAGCTGTAAAATTAGCGAACGAATCATCTTTTCTTGCCCTTGCTTCTCAATATCGTTGAAGTCGAAATAGAAGTACAACACGGCTAGGGTAGAATTGAGATGACAATGATGAATGACATCTTCAATGATTGTGGAGCTGAGAATCGTCTTCCCACATCCAGGTATTCCATACAGTCAGAAGAATGATGCTGGGGTGGTCTTCCAATCAGCAAAGACTTTGCTCTCAACAAACCAAGTACCGGTTCTGAGATGACGCTCTTTCAGAGTCTTATTGTAATTCGATGACGGATCTGGCGCGACTAGCCATCGACGAATCCTTTCGTTGTTATTATCTGTATCTTATGAGTGAGCGTTCTCAGCAGAAAGAGGGAAGTTCTCGTTATCTAATCGAGATGTAGTTGAGCAACTTCGCTTCGTAAGCTCACAACGTCATCTTTGATAGCCTTGGATAGGCCTCTATGTATGTTGAGTATCTATACTCTAAGAGAGAAGCCGAAAGAATCGCACTTATGATCGTTCTGCAGCGCCAGGTTGAAAAAGGTCTTTTGTCGCTCAATGACATTGAGAATTTCTTTGATCTCTTCTTTCTGAAACGGCCATACGATTGTCTTGCCGACCTTTCTCCAACCTTTAGCGGGCGCCAATTTACTTTCCAAACGCTCCAATGCTGTCTTAAATTGCTCAATCGGTCCGTTCGACTGATTCAGTGACAGTAACGTCGATGACCACACGTCGCTCTGCTGTGCTTGACTTGCTTGTTCTTCGAGAATGTACAACGTGCCGTTGACATTGCATAATTTCAAGAGAATTCTCTGACGATCTTTGGGGGCACCTTTAACGATGTTAAGGTATTGAATGACCGTTCCCGTGAGCTGTAATACAGCGACAATACTCGCTGAAATGCTCAGTGAATTCATATAGCTTTAAGTTTCTGCTTCAGAAGATTCAAGCGTAAGAACATAAAGCGTACCTTGAACAGCTTAGAGGTAAGGCTATCATACTTTGAAGTAAGTAAGATACCTTATCATTAAGAGTAGAGCTTGGCCCCTCACTAGTCAATTAAAGGATAGTGTGAACCCACGCTAAGCCGTTTCGACATCAGTAGGAACATCACTGCGGCTGCTTGCTGTTGTTGAATCCTTAGCTACTGTAGTTGATCATGATACCCGATCTTTTATGCGAAGCATGCACTTCATGACCATATTGTGGACTGGATGCGGGATTTATTGTTCAAAGACTTTTCCGCTGCGATGGACACCTACGAGAGAACTTTCGAGGCATGGACTGAACCAGAAGATGCTAGCGTACCTCTGGATCCGATCACTCTTTTGCCGATGAGACGCAGACTATTAGCTCTGGGACACACCCCAGTGCTGCTCTCAACTCTCAAGAGATTCTTGAAATCGACAATAAATCTGTCCATGAATCCATTGAATCAGCACACGTTGATAGCTTGACAACAACTCGGGAGTCGAGCCTCTTCAATGTCAACAACGAGGAGAGGGAAATCATGATTGACAGCCCGACGCCAAGCGGAAACAGTCGAACTCTGGGGGGAGCTAGTCGTAGTCTACATAGGTAGGTAGGTACGTTGGCAGCAGCATAGGTAAACACTAAGGTATATTGAAATCTTTCTCTAGGCAGAAGACCAACGCCAAACCTAAACGGGGGGACGTCAAACCCGCATGCGCAAACACCAGCAGGTAAAATAACGGATAATATCATGTCGGGTTATTCTAGAAAATTTAAAGATATAAAGAGATGTCGTATTACAGCAAATCATGAAGGTGTATCTTGTAGGTTGGTATGGTATAAAAGCCAACCGTCGAGTCATTATGCTATCAATCAATGGTCGTACGATTGTGTCTCTTTGATCGTTCAACCAATCTCATTAGTAAATCCCTCCTCTGAAAACGTCCAAGTGATAAGCTAGGGTATTCGTCGTCTAAACATCGATCTGTCGAAGGGTGAACGTAGGGGTCATTCAAGAGCTGCCTTTTAATCAAGCCCGGTTACTTCCAACCATCCGCCACTTCGAGGTTTCCATCTCTGTACATTGACTTCTACCAAACATAGTGCGAACGCTCTGTCCTGAGTTTGACGGTGAGGTATCATCCAAGTGGAAATATCTCCGTCCGGTCATGGATGCACGTGGGCCTGGCGTATTCGGTGTCGGCCCGTCAAGAGTATCCACCTTCTCGCATACTCTTACTTGCCGCCGCCCGTAGTCAATGCGCTTCGTCTCTTATTAATGCCACTAGAATCACGTGTAAGCATTAACCGAGTCGAATCCGTGTTCTACATCTGTAGACTCACCTATCATCGAGTACAGGTAGAAGAAGAACATGATCAGATGGAAACCAAGCTTCACAAATGATTCCTATAATCACAAACACGTCGTCAGCACAACCCAAAATTTGTAAGACTCCGAGCACGCCAAGTGCACAATAACGCAGTCCTCTTACCTTCTTATGCACGTTGAGCTTCCTGAAGATCTCTGTAGCATCAAGGAGGTGTTGATTATCGAATATTCTGTACTCCTGTTTAGCCCTTCATCTATATTCAATACAACTCCCGCCAGTATGTTGCTCGTACTTTTTAGCGTTCCATGCCAACAACGGTAGGTTGAGGACCAGCGCGATCCAATATCCGTTGATCAAGAAGAGGAAGGTCAGGAAGGCGTGTACGGCCGCCTCGGGCACGATATAAGTGTTGAGTCTGTTACAGAGATCGATGGGATTAATGTAATCACTGTTGCAAAAATCATAATCAGCATGATAGCCTCAAAGCAGTATAACACGCCTTAGACCAAAACGAATAGAGACGAAGGTCTTCCCATCGCGCTCGATCTCGAAATGAACGTTTTTCTTGTCGAGTATGGGGCTGGATGTATCCACCTACCATTCTAAATCGCTATACATAATTGTGAAGAAGACCTGTAGAAAAAGGTTTACGGCATTTATGAGTACCGCTAGGAGGTACAGCCATGCTTCGCCTGACATCATGAAGGCGGTATTCTACCACTTAGGGTATGCAATCGGGCTCCTTATTCCCCGCCTGGTTTGATAGCAGAGAGTTTCTAGACTTTAGAGCCTCTGGAACCGATAACGTTGAGGCACGAGAGCTTCTTGCGGTGTTGTTCCAGCACGAGTCCCTGAGATCCTGGGATTGCAAACGGTGAATGGAAACAATGTGGGTTCTGGCTGATCAGCTTAATCGGTATTTGTCTTCCTTATCAGATGGTGCGACGGTCGTTGACTTGAAATCAAGATACTCGCGTTGTGAGGTAACTTAAGCTACCTACCTTACCTGATTCCGACCATGCCTTACGTAGGCGCTTACCTTAGTGGCGGTCATTTTTTTGCCGAGCCCGCATGTGTTCACACGTTCGCGCTTGAATACCTTCTGCTTCGCCTGAAACAAATCTCCACTTTCCTTACAGTTAACTGAATCGCCTTTTCAGGGCTGACGCGGAAATCGAATTGTATCTAGATAGTCCAGCCGAGTCGTTGCTGTATATCTCATGGCCAGCATTCAGGATTTCTTGCCTCCGCGAATAAGCAGACATGAAATTGTTGTTGCCCTGAAACTGGCATGTCTGCTCTGTAAGGTTTAAAAAGCTTCTCGAAAGCTTGTGGCAAACCAGTGTTTCGGAAAGGAACTCCCATGAGAGTCAGGCGTGACAGCATGTCAGGTATCCGACAGCTGCGCGTGTCTTTCAAGGGGGTGAAGCTACGAAAGACAGGAACTTCCTGAACTGATTGACGCCTGGCCAATTCAGAAATAGCCGCGTATACTTGAGGGACAGCCTCAATTCTAAATTCACATAGTTGCAGAACGATGCTCCTCTGCTGAGGGGATTTTGGACTCCCACGCTATGAGCCATTCTCTCTTATCTCCACTCTTCCCAATCAATGTATTGCCAAGTCTTCATTATATTGGATTTTCGATCACAACTATGGAGTCATTAGTATGTACTGCGAATCGATATTACCTATGGCCGAAACCTTTCAATCTTCCATCACAACATCTAGTCATTAAGATGGCCTAATGAGGGCGTCAATATCATTCCCTGATTGGGGTCCTTCCTGGCAATCAATGACTTCTTTACTACTTGGTACGAGGCATTAGGTTACGCCACCACCCAAGCTCAACTGATAATTCAATAGCTGTCTCCGAGATCGATCCGAAACAAGCCACCAACTTCCTGTTGAGTGATATTCTTACCGCCTTTTCCTTTGGACTTGCTTTTGTTGCTGCACCCGAAGTCGCCGTAGGGGTTGAAGGCATTAAAGCCGCTACTGCCGCAGCTGGAGAAGCTCTCATCACTGGTCTGCAAAACACCCCAGCGGTGGGGAAAGCAATTTGGTCTACTGGTACAATTGACTCACAATCGATTCAAATCGGAGGACTGGAGAGCGAGCTCAACCATGTGACCGCCAAACTCTCTACTATGGTCGATGCTGGCCTTCAGCCTATAATGAGCGACATGCCATCGTTCGTTGCATTCGCTTCAACCGGCGCTTTTTCCGGTTCTACGCCGCTTTCGCTACCTTCGTCCACGTAAGGCCTTGGTCTGGCGCTTCGGACCTACATTCTCTCCAACGCGATGACGGAGAACAAATGGAGATCTACCGCCTTTCTCAATCTTACCAGGGATCAAGTCCAGTCTAGCGTAGTCGGTTCTGGTGGTTGGGCATGCACACTGGGCCCGAACCACATTTGTGTCGGTAAATATGGTGGGGTCTTCTACCGTCAATCTACCATGCGTGCCTTTTCACTATCTACGATGGGCAATGGGGGCACCACTTCGCTTCATTTGATTGTCACCAATGAGTGGTCAACTCTACCAGCTCTCTTCGACGGCGGGTACAATTGCACTGCAGTGGGTAAATCCAGGACAACGCCTTTTTCGTTCCAAAATAATGGTAGTATCGATCTTTCGTGCATGTCGCAACTTCAGCTTTAGATTGCTTGTGGTTCTCCATGTCCGGTTGATTTGATCAATAGCGCCTGTCCATTTCCGCCTTGTGAGAAACAGAAAGGGTTTTGCTGAGGTATGGGTATTAGCTAGCGTCACCGGTATGGAGTAATGAGTAGCAGATGCGTTTCCCTCTTGAACGGGTTAGCATACAGTCTTATAACGAGATCTCTTACTATAATCACTACAAGAACCAGAAAAATTACCGGTCACTCAGCCCAAAATCTGTCGTCAGCACCACGGAGACCTACCAGCAACCCATCTACTCAAACCCATACGAACAAGTAGACCTCTACAGCTCCTCTATTCCAATATGGATGCTCAGCCGCCAACATAACTCTAATCAACGCCCCCAACCCCCAAAACAACCATAGACAACCCCCACGCCTTTTACCCACAATTCTTAGTTACAGATGCGTGTTAGGCTCTACGGCGTTGCTGACCCTTGACGCGCACCGATCGAATACTTTCCTCAAAACCCGAGACAGCGGATGCCGACGGATGCGCGGTATCTGAGGGTAACGTATCAGATTAGATGCCGGGATTGTTGCGGGGGTAAATGTGGTGGGTTGTGAAGGTTAGGGGCTTGAGGGATGGTGATTGTAAGGAAAAGGGGGCAGGAACATTGACAATATTGCGGTACTTTGAAGCACGTGTTACGCTGCTATTTCAGGACGAAGAGCGTATGAAAACGGATGGAAAAGACTAGAATAAGCTATGCGTTTCTTCAATGTCCTGGTTCTGCATGTTCGGCACCTGTTCCGAATGAGCCATAGAAATCATGTAGTGGTTGGGGGTGAATAGGGGTCAAGGCAAGGTAGGGCTGAAGACCAAATTCTAAGATGATGAGTAAAGGAAGGCGAGTCCCGCCGAGGCATTTCCACGAACAAAACGTTCACAACCCGATCAAGCACTCATGCTTCCGTACCTTATGCTTAACCCACCTCTGTAGAGAAAGCGCTTCAGTCATGGAGTTTACCAAGGAATACCAGAGCTTCACGGATGTCGGCACGTTGACGGCTACTGGGAGCTACTCTAAGAGACAGAGTTTTCCCAAACCCCAACCAGAGCACACCACAGAGTTGCAGATGCCGCAACCGTGGGCCGAACAGATTGGGATACTGGGATACTGGGATACTCGGAATACACCCGGACAAGATGAGGCCAGATTGAGAGGGATTGGACCAGCTACCGCCGAGTCCGTCCAATGGACGTACCTCGGCAACAGTCCTGTGAGGGAGTGGATGTCCAAGCAATACTACTATGTACTAGCTGCCTAGCTGAGTAATTTGGGACCTGCATTCCTTTTCTGTAAGGTCCCGCCGACTGTGGATCTCGATCTGGTAGGAAGAAATTATTGATCCAGCCTGTTGAGCGACTCATGGGCACAACAATGGCCGTATTCGCAGCAGATGTGATTGACTGCGCTCTTCGAGCCTCTAGCGAATTTTCTCGTGGATTTGTGTTTCGCGGGCATGCACCCCACAAAGCTCCTCCGGCGCTATGAGACGAGGTTTATGAGCGACTCGGGGCGACCAGGCGCAATGACCACGCGAGCTCCTCCCTTCTCTTACGTGCATCTTCTACGGGATTTGGCCAATACCAGTGGAACTTAGCCTCGGCTAAAGCATACAATGTTATTCTTTAGCTCTGAAGAGGAGGAATACTCTAATACTATTCGCTCCCTTTCTAAAGCATTCAACTTACAAGCCGCAACGCTGATTGAAGCCCACAATCATAGGCTTCGAGACCTTTCCGCAAGCCACGTTTCATCTCTGTCCAACGAGCATTTTCACGTTCTTCAAGGGGCTTTTTACGAGTTGCGGGGAACCTCTCGTTTGCAATTCGTGGTGTCAGAAACATATCTCATACTTCTGTTCTGCACCTATAAGCTTTTCCCGGCCGGCGGATACAGTACCCCGCACTAAGTCTTCGGCTAGATCACGAAAACACGTAAAATCGCGTACCTTCAAAACAATCCACCTTCTTCAACTGCATCCACAATGCTCAGAAGGGCTCCGTTAACTCCAATTTCTGGTAACAAGACTTCTAGAAAGGAGCTTTCTTTGCTCACCAAAGGTGAAATATCAGGACAAGCTAAATTAGGCCTAAAACCCACCCAAATAGGACGGAATTTGAACGTTCCCCGAACCACCGTTCAGAGCGTTTTGGGAAGGCTTCAAACAACACCCTCCGGAGCCAATGAACCCAGATCAGGAAGGCCCATATCAATTACCCCCCGAGCAGCTAGAATACTGTTACGTCAGTTACGATCGGAGCCTAAAATCACCTGGAGACAGCTGAAAACGAACACCGGGATCGATTTGGACGCGAGAACTCTCAACGCAACACTACGAGCCCACGGAATTTCTCACTGGCTAGCTCTTAAGCGACCGAAATTAACACCTGAAGCTGCTCTGATTCGGTTAAAATGGGCTAAAAAACATAAAGATTGGACTGTGGATCAATGGAGAAAAGTCATTTGGTCGGACGAGGCATCCGTGGCTCGGGGATCAGGTAAAACACGAGAATGGGTGTTTGGAACTCCCAAACAGAAATGGGATAGAGATAAAGTAATGGAAATTCCCAATGGAAAGGCCTTTTCCATTATGATTTGGGGAGCTTTTTGGGGTTCTGGAAGATCGGATTTATACCTGCTCGATCGGGACTTCGAATCCAAAAAACACGGCTATTCAGCAGTCTCCTACATTCAGATTTTGGATCACAATTTGGCTGGCATATGGGAGCCAGGACTAGTGTTCATGCAGGATAATGCTCCGATACATAGAGCCAGAAAATCGAAGCTTTGGTTTCAGGAAAATGGTATAGAGGTCATGGAGTGGCCTCCGTACAGCCCTGATTTGAACCCAATCGAAAACCTCTGGGCTCTACTGAAGAAGGAGGCCTATAAAGTTTATCCGGATCTGGATTCGCTGAAGGGTAAAGGCGAGGAAGCTGAAATCCAACTGTTCCAGATTTTAGAGAAGGCCTGGGGGAATCTACGGGAGAAGGTAATGGAGGGGCTAATATCCAGTATGCCACGCAGATGTGCAGCTGTCATTAAAGCGGAGGGCTGGCATACCAAATATTGATTGGGGAATTATAAATCATATACTACTAAATAAACAGCCCAAATGTTGGAGTTCCCCAGCTTGATTTGAGGGTTTAATGGTTGATGCAGGTGGGGTGGTGATTTGGTTGGGGAGCGCAGCCGAAGACTTAGTGCGGGGTACTGTACTTGCAGCATTGCTACAGTATTAGGGTCCAGAACCCTGTCTTTTAGGAGGCATCAAGCTTGTGGTAGGGGAAAGCCTCGAACCTGACATTAAAGAATCAAATCGTTTCCTTCTGATTCCGGGTATACTCATCTGTTTATCTGCTGTAATACCATGCTGTGCGCATCGAGAAGCGGTGTCTGAAACGAATATTCAGACGTGAGCTTGAACGGGCCGTCAACATATTTGTCCTAAAAGCTGCACCGATACAAATTTGTCTTGGATTGCCAAAGTCTTGGACTGCCAACCCGTATCATGTCTAGGTAACGACCATTTTCTTAGTCAAGGTCCTACCAGATTCAACGGTCTTGTCACATTCCTAAGTCTCACGACCGGAAAGTTGCCTCACCTTGCTGTACTTCCCTACATCATGTTTCTCCTTTTTGTTAGATAAATCATAGTGCTGGCTTACTTGTGTTCCATATCCTTTGCGTAGTGAACTATCAAATGCTCATTTCAGGCTTAGGTAGTACAAAATCAAACGTACCACAACCTGCAACAGAATGGAACTGTCAGGATAAGAATACTATGATAAGCTTTGGCCATTGAAGAGTTAGGTAAATCGATTGAGGCATACCTGCATTTTGGCAGCGTAGTATACGCCGTAGCCCAAGAGAACAACGTATAAACACCGGCGAACTTGCTTTCCCAGAGTCCTGCCACATCCTGTCGCCTTGTCTGTCCGCAACGTCCCAAGGGCTAAAGACTATATCGGTTGGGATAGTCTTCGCATCTGTCAACTCCTTGACCTGGATTTAAAGAGATTCATCAACCCAAACAGCAATTTTGCTGTCAAACCGTAAAATGGCTCAGCCATCCTCGAGCGAGGTTCAGTACCAGTTGAACCACATCAACGACAACAAGTCTCTTGAGATGGTGTCGTCGCAAATATGTGGTATGGTCATAGCCTTCGTTGCGGTAGCTCTAAGACTTTTGTCTCGGCGAGTTGGTCGAGTACCCATCTTGTCTGACGATTACATGATCGTTGTTGCTTTGGTAGGAGCCAATCCGATGAGCTACACTTCATCGAGATCGCCTTGCAACAAATATGAGTGTCCGGCTGATTCGAATCATTGACAGTTTTTTGCTTTCGGGGAGGCCATTTCTACCCTGATCTGTACGTCATATCTTTCAAATCAATATATCCGCATACTAATGACACTCGTTAATGGTTAGGTGTTCGTCTGGGAGGCGGAAAGCATGCAGTTCTTATGAAACACCCACTAGACCATGCCAAAGTAGAACACCTTCTCTTTCTGCACGACCAATAGCAAAGCGCCTGCTAATCATGCGTCCAGGACGTCTTCGCCGTCGAACTTCTCTATAATCCAGCCATCGCCACCGTTAAATTCTCTGTCCTGCTCCTCTACCGCCGAATCTTCCCAAGCCAGCAATTTCGCACCATGCTCTGGTGTCTCGGTGGTTTCGTCTTGGCCTACAGCTTCGTACAAACCATAGCCATCATCTTCCATTGCATACCTGTGCAAGCGGCTTGGAACCCGACTGTCCAAGGCAGATGCATCAATATAAACGCCGTTTTTGTTACAATGGGTGTTTTGAATGCCATTACGGATTTTGTTACACTATTTTTGCCCATGCCTATGTTGTGGAACTTGCAGATGCCGAAGGCGAGGAAGGCGCAGGTGATGCTTATCTTTTTATTGGGAGGCTTGTGAGTACACATGTATCACGTATCCAAAGGCAAAAGCACTAACGATCCTCAGCGTTTGCATTGTTTCGGCCTACCGAGTTACCAAACTCAACATCCAATTAACAGATGCAAGCTGTCAGTCTCGCCTCTCTTCCTCGAAAAAATACTCTACTGACAGGGAATCCCCCAGATACCGACGCTGACGCAGCAATTTGGTCCACCGTCGAAGTCTGCGTCGCCATTGTCTGCGCCTGCCTGCCCACCCTCCGCCCCCTCTTCCGCCGCAAGACAGCCCTCACCACCGAAAGCAATTACCACCCAAAACATACCGGCGACGCCTCCATCGATGTCAGGAGAGGCTATTCAGTAAGATCGTGGCAGGGCACGGATCTGGCAAGGTTGGGCATTAGCCATCAGATGCTTGCGCCGACGACCTGGACGGAAATTGAGGGAGGCGCAAAGACCGGAGTGGCGTTTCAGGTTCGGGAGGTGGGAGGGTGAGGGTTGGATGGGGAGGAGGTGTGGGGTGGAAGGGGAGATTGGGTGGGCCTCTGGCATTTAGCAGGGTGGTACTGGGTGGGATTTTGGCATGTCACCGACGCTCTTTGGTTTTACCCCCTCGTGTGTTCTTCTGTGTATAAACCCACAAGAATTTTCTTTTCCAAACAAACCATTCCTCACATCAACCACTAACTTCCACAACGAACCCAAAAAATGCCGAAGTTAAAAAGCAAGTCAAAGAAAAAGGAAAGAAGAAGAACATTGATCTACGTCCACCTTCACGCTCCTACATCTTGTACTTATCCCACTTATTCAGAACGCGGAACAGAGTCGCGGAATTGGAGGGAGGGCGGATATGGGATGGAAGGGGGCGGGGCGGGGTGGAGAGGGGGTTATGAAGGGGAGGAAATGGGAATGAAGACGGGGTTGGGCAAAGGAATGAAATGGGGGAAGTTGAGAAAGAAAATGAAAATGAAGAGAATATGCAGCTAGGTACTGTAGATTTGCTTTGGGGGCGCGCTTAGGCTTGGAAGGCTGGAATTTCGGTATGACCTCGCTAACAATACTGGCCCTCTCGGCCACTTATTTTAGGTCTCGTACCCGTGCACGCCCGTGGTTCCTTAACTTACCGGTAAGGTACTGTAAGGTATGCCCTGAGCCATGACTCATCTCCCAACATATTTTGCCTTCATTGACTTCCATCTCCATGACATACCCGCTATGCAGCAAAGACAACGACAAAGAGGGAGCTTTGTGCAACAACTTGTCTGAACCAAGGAATACATTCACAACAGTCAAAGCTACCAGTGCGTTCTGCAGGCTTGAGTCTGGTGGAGGGATTGCGCGAATGTCAAAGAAATTTACTGGATATACGCTCATTTTTTAGCTTTTGTCGTCGATGAGAAGATGCTATCAAATGTTCTAGTCTTTTGTGCTTACGGTATCTGTGTGGAAGATAGCCAATCGGTCGATGTTGGGTGACCGGTCCACCACCGTCAATCCGATGCTGCCAAGGTGATCTGTATCGACATGCTTCAGGATCTTCGCTTGTGTGTACAGGAATCGAGTCTCCTCGTATCATCTGGTCTCAGCCGTATCAAGCAACGGGCTGAGAACCGCATTTCAGCTTTCCATATTGTACAACACCCCGCTTCAACCTCAGGCTTCTAGAGCAGCGCTGTCGCAGTCTTACAACCTTCAGTATTGCTCAGGTATCCAGCCACCTATTCGCGCAGATGTAACGCTTGATAGGCACGCTTCTGTTCATTCATACGGGAGCATGCGGTCAGCACGTTCGCCAAGGCGGCGTTTGGTCCTGGGACCAAGCTGACATACATAATACAGCCGCCGCTAAATTTCATTATGATACACCAATCCCCGATGTAGTCCTTCAGCGTCGATAGTTGGGAAGACGACCTCGATGAGGTGCAGACGTCGTCTTTATGCCGCGCAGACAGTATCGTCTGATCTTAAGCTGGAGCTCCTCGTCTGTTGACAAACTATGTGTCAGAGTGGCGTCCGATGGAACATTCAGCTACAGCGGCTAAGATGGTGAAGCCAGGTGTCAGCTGGGCGCAAAGAGGCTATCGAAAGAGAAAGGACACTGCAAGGAAACGAAGCCGGCGGGGGAACATGGCACTTGTCCTATTGGTAGCATTATGAATGGTCCCATATCTCCGTAAACAGAATCGCTTCGTGGCAAAGGGTAATTTTTCCTCTCAGAATTGCACATTCAGGGTTGCTTGCAGGTCGAGGATGGGTACTCGATCAACATCACGCTTCGTCCCATGAGCCTGCTCGTCAAGCACCAGGGATGGTGGATGTAACATGCTCTTCGGTTCCGATATACACTCTGAGCCTCCCTCATGACCTTGGCCATCAGGCTAGCAAAATCAGCGCTATAAGCTTGATATTGCAATACCACGTCGGACAAGAAGATGAAGACCGAGGGACATTCTCTGCAATTCTCATCGTAATCGACCGATCCATTTCGTGAGAGCATAAAAGGAAGCTCCACCCCGCCTTGAACCATCATCTCCAACAGCCAGCAGCCGGCCTTACATCCACACATCAATCTCAACAGCTAGCAATTTCTTACCCAAACATCTACTCAACTTTTTACTTACACAAGCTTTTCAATCTCTAATATGAAGTTCATCACCGTTCTCGTCGCAGCCCTCCTGCCCTTGGCCGCCTTGGCTGCCCCAGTCGCTGATGCCGAGCCCGTCGCAGAACCTATGCCTGAGCCAGTCGAGGTGGCCGAGCCGGACGTGCCCGGAACCAGCGCCATCGACAGCCGCGACGTCTTGAAGAGGGCCACCGAGTACTGCTACATTATCGGCAACGACGGTAACGTCGCATGCCGTAGCGGGCCTGGCACCGGCTACCCCGTAGTTGTCAGAATGGTCCCAGGCAACGGGTACTATTTCACCTGCTACAAGACCGGGACCGTCGTCGGTGGCAACAAGTATGTTCATCTAAACTCTGTTCCTGGTCGGTTGTGAGAGTAAGTGACTGATGGAAACTGTAGCTCTTGGGATTATAGCCGAACCTACGGCTGCTAAGTGTCCGGGTACTATACAGATTCGAGCTGCACCAAAGGTATGTCTACGTCTTCTTTTGATCTAGCTCTTTCTTTTGAACTTTGGCCGGGACGAAAGACTGATCACTCTTACAGCGAAACTTGGCCTCTGCTGATTCTGACTCGTATCGCTGACGAGTTGTGGGAGCGTGAGATGGCTGGATGGGCGATGAAGTGAAGAGGCAGGTTAAAGGGGGATGAAAGAGGGAGACGACAGGTCGACGTAGTCCCTCGTTTTCTGATGCGTAATTTGAATATGCAACATATGTCCTCAAAGAAATATTGACAGGGGTGTTGCACATGACGCGCGCCTCGCACAACCACTTGCGAGGTTGATAGCCAATCAGTAAATTTATACATGGCCCTGGACACTACTATAACAAATTCTCCGTCCGGGTGAAATCGCTGTCGCTCATGTAATGAGAGAGCGGGGATGGATTACTAAAAACAACGATAGAGCGCCACGTTTACGCACTCCAGCTACAAGTCCCAGAACCGGATTCTGTGTAAAGACTACTAAAGGCACGTACCGCAACGTGTGTGACTGTCTTGCCGAAAGGAGCTACGCCATATTGTTTTCAAGGGTACGAAAGTGGCATTCGAGTGTTTTTACGCTCCAAAAAAAGGCGATAATTTTGAGAAAGAGGAAAAAGCAAAAGTTCTCACCAACAGTGACGAAAAGACTGCGTTCAAAAAGGGAAGTGTGGATTTCGAGTTTTTGCTCTTTGAACCCTTCTGGTTTATGCTACTTGGACAGAAACGTTGGCTTGGTGGCCCCATGAGGTTCGAATTCCGGCGACATTTTCGCCGTGGAAGAGGATCACGTGGAAGGGTAGCTCTCTCTCCCTCTGACCATTGCAGGTTGGAGAAAAAAGAGCGCGAAAGAAGGCAGAAGAGGAGACTTGATCCAAACACTGTCTGAATGTGCTCTACGCGTAAGAAAAATCGGGGATTTTTTCATCATGTGATAAAAGTTAGAATGCGCGAGCTCAGAAAACGTTTCCTTGGCGGAATCCTACGATGAATCTTAGACAAGCACGAGCCGTTCATCTCAAAAGAAAGGACTGCTTTTTGAAGGGGCAAGCCTCCAGGAATATACGCTGTAGCGCCACAGTGACGCTTCTCACTCACGCTGGATGATTTCGTGGTTTTCGGGCCCGTAGAATTGAGCGAGATCATACTTTTGATAATGTTAATAATAAGAAAGAAGGCATCCAATATTAGGGCCAAACGTTCCTCTCGCATCACCGAACAGGATTGTGCGCCTCTGATGAATGCCGGAGCGAGAGGACGTAGGAGTTTCTGTCAACAGCGGAGAGAGCTGGGTAAGAGAGGAGACTGACAGATTCGCGGACTAACCAGGGATGGCTACTATCGATTGGACGTTCTGACGAGCTGTGGTGTACACCAAAGTCGGTCCGTTCCACGGGTCGTGGTTCACACCAAGGGTTGGAACAATACAGGGGGCAAGGAATGCTGAAGCCAGAAATGGATGCTGGGAGCAAGAAGTGGATGCTGGAGCAAGTGATTGCTGAGAGCAAGAAGTGAATGGCGATGAAGAAGGGTGAGGCGCAGCGAGAAGGGTTGAGAACAAGTAACATCTATTATATGACCAGACAATGGGACGCCATGCTCTCCCAAGGACAGAGCCTACAACCTGGCTTATTCACTGCCGAGAGAAGCGAGTAACGAGATGTAGATATGAGATATATGAAATATGAATGATGAATGAAATACAAAGTTGGATGCATGCTAAAGGGTAGATCCCAAACGCTCATGTTGTTGCGGTAGATCTAGAGTAAACCAAGGGAGTGCCGCTCCGTTGAGTACTACACTGGCGAGTGATTTCTCCCCCCCCTCAAGTTCTTGGAGAATCTACTTGTGGGGAGTGCCCCCCTGGCAAGTACTCACTCCGACGAGTACTGCCCTCATCATGTGGTGCGAGCTCCGAGGTTTACAAGGCACTGTATGATTCCACCTCAAAGCTCGAGGCCTATTCCCGGATCGTCCGCTGGTGACTTGCGTCTGCGCCGAGGTGACTGGAAGGATGTTGGTAGTAACAGAGACTTGATACTGCTTATCAATGGCCATAACTGGCGTGTTTGAACCTGTACCCACAACCACCACACAAACACTGTGCCAAAAGTCAATGGCACTGAGATGGCAGCGAAAAGCCAGGTGTTTGACGTGACAACGAGCCGTTTTGCACCACCATCCGGTTGCTCCTGACCAACAAATTGGGTAGAGAAGAAATTCTGGTAATTTATCAGTAAGCAAGAAACAAGCAAAGGGTTTTCATATTACTGACTAATACAACGGTCGTAGGTAAGTATATCAAGGTGATTATTGTTAGTACTTTGATAGCTGCAGCATCCTGCGTGCTTTTCTCGGTGAGCTTCCTCATGGTGACATTTTCTTTTCGAGTCTCTTCCGCTAGCAGCTTGAGCGATTGACCATTGCCGAGATCAAGGATACTAGAGGACTGGCGCAGTGCAAATGAATATACAGAGGATACAAGAGTGAGTTATGTGCATGCTTACGAGGTTTGACATGCCCTGAACTTTCGTCTGTAACGTCTCAATCTTTTTGCGGCTGAACATGACTTCGCGGTGCTTTTCGCGAAGTGCAAAGGCAACAGGATCAAATTCTTCGCCATTGGTTTCCAGTGGATTTACATCAATGTCCAGACAGAACTGCTTGTAGTTATCGAGAAGAGATGATATGGTATCGATCGTCGAGTCCAACACTAGCAACATATCAATTATTGCATCCTCGAAGTCCTTAAGAATTTGACGTTCGTCCACGTCGACTAGTTGCAGCGGGTCCTTCTCCTGAATGGAAGCGACAATAACTCGGTCCGACTGTTTCCACTGTGAGTGTTCTTGCTACACTAGATGTAAGATAAATAATTGCCTACCTGTTTTATAATTCGTTCTGTCAAGTTGATGATATAAGGTCGCCAATCGGCCAACGCCGCGTCTAGAACAAGCAGGTGCACTTCAAAAGGATTGAGCCCAACCAGGTTGGGAGAGCATTTGAGGTATCGATCCAAACATTGCTCTATTTTACCGGATGCTGATACCATAACCCATGTGGAGGACTGGTCGCTCACGTCGTATTTGTGGTAGATCACACTTGGACATAGCGACCAAGGACTATTACTGTCTCGGTAAGTAGATTCGACGTATCTCAAGGCATAAGCACATTCTGAAAGAGTTAGTAACATGAAAGCGCCACATAGATGGATCCGCTACCAAAGCCAGCATATCGGCGGTGCATCAACCCAGCGGACGGAGAATCTCTGGTTGTTCGACGCCTGAACCGCATTTGAGGCGGTCCGACCTCATTCTCGTTGTGCCTTAACCCAAATAATAGTATAAACTCTCGGAATCTTGGAAAGATCTCCAATTCGGACATCAAGGCCTCAAAGAGTTCTTGCGTTATATATAGCCGGCTATACGAATGTCGTTGGCGGATAAAGCTGCCACTTGTCAGCCCGCCGGAACAAAGTTGTAAAATAGAAATTACACGTACCAGACTCGAAAAGAGTGCTTTGACTCCTTCAGGTTGAAGTATATTAGCTTAGACTAGAAGGTTTTGCATTGTGAAAACCCACAAGTGTGATTTGACTCAATTCCGCAACATCTTGTACTTTCCGGCGATTGAGTTTCAGACCTCCTTCGCTCTCTGACTGTGGTTGTGAATAACCGTTCGGTATCAGAGTGCGAGGTCCTTGCGGAGTACTTCCAAAGCTTGAATTGAGAGCCGATCCAGGCGTTCTTACACTATAAGAAAGGCCTCGCTGGGAAATGTTTGTCTGATTCTGCGAAGTTGTCTGAAAAACGATCTCGACGGATGATTCGGCCTCTTTCAGCACAAACAACTTGGTTGCTCTCTCCGAGAAAAAGGTATCCGTTGCAGAGGTCTGATCGTAGAACAGAGCCTGCTTGAAATGCTCGGATACTTTCATTCCGCAAGATCTCACTCCCATATATAATTGTATCAACTAAGGAATAAACAAGAAAGATCAATATACAGGCCATCGGACGCAGCTGGACGCGATATATAACTACTGGTTTACCATCTGTGGTCGGCGTCAATTTGTTTGAGCCTTGACGCCCAGCCTCGCCCGCGAAAGACTGCCATTGGCCGCACAAGAGAGGCACAGGGTGGTACACATGTTGCATGCCTAAGATAGATGGACTGGGCCACCCCCTTCATGATGCAGGCATTTTGCGCAGATGAAGTATGTCATACTTAGACGAGTCGTAGAAGCCACCCCGTCAAGTTATGAGAACTTACATCCTGTGTAGAAGAGTTCCTCTTACTCATGTTCCATATAATTAGTCTGTGTCGCAGATAAGTGTGCATTCATCACTGTTAGGTGTACTCCACGGTCTTCACCCCTCAAGTATACAATGAGAATTTTATCAGTTCAATATGGGTCTACGTTGGCAAATTCAGGCAATGTCGATTTCCACCCATTTTAAAGTACAGTATTACTAGAGTACCCGATAGATAGGAATGTTTCAGTTCCAGCGCCTACCTACCAACGGCTCATCCCTAAACGCCCCAAGTAATTCCAGCGCCAGGGAACGAATGCAGTATAGAGAGCAAACCAAGAACTGCTTCTTTGTATATGCGAGTTACCTTACAATAAAATCCCGATGAATGCGATCCTACAAGGCTTCGCTTAGCATATCACCGCGCATCCAAAGCTAACTACATCATGTAGACAAGCCCATCATGGCCCAAAACGCCAAACTCCATCGCCAATAGCCTTGGTACAAGAAGTGAACTATTACATCGGGGTAAGCCCAAACATTGCCCGTGTTATCGCTTCTCAACCAGTAAAATATGCATAGCAGCATAAGCAATGACTATGAAAGCTCCAGACATGACGCCTAGCGCGATGACATCGTGCCACAGCGCCAAAGCGTCAAAGCCAAAAGCGCTAAGGATAGAGGCGCCGGGGACTTCGATGTCGAGACCGTATTTGTGGTCGATGAGGGTGAGGTATCTGACCTCGTTGACGATGAGGCCTTCGAAACCGTAGTGGAAGATTGAAAGCTGGGGACGTGTTAGCGCTGCTTGTGAGGTTGTGGGGTTTTAATGGGGGCTTACGCTCTGCAGCCATAACGCCGCGGAAGGGATGGCATCGTGGTTGAGCAGGAGACCGGCAAATAGCAGGCTGAAAAGCATGACCAGACTGCCGATCAGATTTGCGACGCCGCCGTCCTTGAAGACGATGCCGATGAATAGGCAAATCGCCGCTGCGGCCAAGTTGAAAAGGACGAGTATCAGTATGAATTTCAAAAACTCTGGCCATGCGGGCACCAGACCAGTCATTGGATATACGATGGCGCCCATGATAATAGGAGGTATCAGACGCAGGGGAACGATGTCGAAGACAACTTTAGCTGCGAAGTAGGTTATAGGGGAGTAGTAGCCGTTCGCTCGTTCTCTGACGAATAACAGCCGTTCGGAGGAGAAGACCGTGAGGCTGGTTAAGGTGCTGAAGCCGAAGAGAGCGAGGACAAAGAAGAAAAGGCCGAGTCGGTTTTGGAAGCCTTTAATGTCATCTGTTAGGCCGTAGAATAGGAATCCAGAGAGCACGGCGAGGAGTATGGCGATAGCGTAATGGGTTAACATCAGCATTGGGTTCCGGTAGAGATTTCGCCATGTTCTTCTTGACAGTATCATGAATTGACCAAGCCAACCGACTCTACGGTAGCTTTTCATCGTGCCGGAGACAGAAGCGCCATTCGGTTGGCCATTAATATGTCCGTTAGCAGCTGCAGCACTAGTGACGGCAGCGTGGATGTCATCTCTAATGGAGTTGGCCACATCTGACCTCGCATAACTACACACCAGCTCATTTAGACCTGAGTCTAGACCATGAGCAGGCGGGGGAAGCTGGTGTGGGTCATCTAGTATCTGTGGGGGCACCATCCCTGACTGCTTCGACAACCTCAGCCAGTCTTGAGTGCTTCCACGTGTGTCATTAAGGTCCGAAGCTTCATCATCTGTCCGTGGAGTCAGTGGCGTTTCTCCGCCACTACTCTTCTTCCGGGTATACAGCTTCCGATCTTGCTGCTTCTTTAGCGACTCTCTTCGCTTGGTCTTCGGTCTTCGATCAGACTCGTTATGGCTCCCATAGCTGCTGTTTTGCAGGCTCACATTCGAGGCGCTAGCGATAGACTTGATAGCGCGAACACTACTATTGACAGTCCGCATGCCCTCGCTGCCGCCGTCAAGACCAGACGAGCCGCCCTCGTCCAACGGGGTATGAGCCGTCTCTGCGTGCATCGTCAAATCTACCAGGTAGTCGGCAATGTTGAAACCTGGAGGGCAGGAATATCCAATGCGGTCGAAGTACTGCTGACAGCTGGAGAATGGACCAGAGTAAACGGTTCTGCCCTTGGCTAGAAGTACTAGATGATCGAAGAGAGCCACGATATTTGAACGAGGTTGATGGATGGTGAAGATTACCGTTCTATTGTAGTTCTTGGCTAGATTTACCAGACACTCAACCACATTGAACGCATTGAAAGCGTCAAGTCCACTAGTGGGTTCGTCCAGGAACAGGATACTTGGACTTGTGACTAATTCACATGCGATGCCAACTCTTCGCTTCTCGCCGCCAGAAATTCCTCGTCCGCTGCCCTCTTCGGAACCGATAAGCTGATCTTTGATATGACTTATCCCGAGCTGCTTTTCGACGTCATACACTCTTTGCTCCTTGACCGATATGTTCATGTCCCGTGGCAATCGTAGTAAGGCGCTTGTCATGATTGTTTCGTGTACCGTCAGCGTCGGTAGCATGGTATCGTCCTGGTCTACAAAGCCGATGACACTTCGATATTCGTTGTCGTCGACTTTCTCCCCGTTGACGTAGAAGTTGCCCTCTACAATGCCTCGCTTGTTTTTCCGCGCTAGAATATCCAGAAAGGTTGTCTTTCCTGCTCCAGATGCTCCCATGATCGCCATAAGTTGACCTGGCAGTGCAATACCCTGAACACTTGAGAGTATTTGTTTGCCGTTCAGTTTGTAGGAAACATTCTCAAACTGCAATGAGGCGGGCTTGTGCTCCGCCATCATTTGAGCGGCTTCATCGTCGGAATCGTCTGAAAGGTGTATTGGGCCATGCTTGAAAGATCTCCTCGACAGGTACCAGACAAGCAGGATGATCAGAACAACGAAAAGGGCGCACCCTGCGATAACGCCGGCAATGAGTGGCGTGTTGATTTCCTTGACTGGTCGTTGGTAACCCGGGACGTCTGTACGATACAAACATTCTCCGGCGTCACAATCCAGCGTGATGCTCTCGTCACCGAAAACACTTTTAATCAATCCATTCATCGCCGGCTCTTCGAACTTACTGCCATCTTGACTGCTGCCGCCCTCTGTAGATATCGAAGAGAGTTTTGCTGGGCCCTTTATCTCTTCCTTGAGGAAATCACCAATATCGATGGAGCCTTCTTCTCCGCAAAGCATCCGACCAGGTACACATGCGCATCTAATATTTTGGCATGTAACGGTAGTAGTGTTCTTGTCGTAGTCGTTGTTTGACTCAAAGGCGCACGTATCGAGGTCGCAGTAGAATGACTCGATTTGACCAACCCAGACTAAATCCAGTCAGCAAGTGTATTATGATAATTACTGGGTCAGCCTACATTGGAAGTTGCAAGCCTCCTGCTCAGCATTACAAGAGAAGGTCGCTTGTGGTATCTGCTCCTTCAATTGATCCTTGATCTTTCTGTTGGTGACGTCGCACATCTGGAAGTTCTCTTTCACCACGGCGCCTGGTTTGTAGCAGATCCCCTCTTTACCTTCCGGCATCAAAGCGTCACAAGATCGATCTGTCTCACACACGTTGCAGTTTATGCCTCCCCATCCCTCATCACACTCGCAGTTCCCATCGCCCCTTGGTAACCTCTCCTTTCCCTTGGCCAATGAACCACAGACTGGCTTCGAACAGTCTTCTCCCCCAAAGCCAGGTGGACAAGAACATTTCCCGTTGTACTTATTACATGCGCCAAACTGTGCGCATTGGAAAGCTTGCAAGTTGCAGTTGAAGCAGGGAGGGCAATCTGGGGGGCGATCATCTTGAAGTGAAAAGCTCGACTGGAGCAGGTCGTATCGGGAGTAGTTCTGAAAGGCACATGTCGTCCGTATCGATGATATAGCCACCAGCGCCTCGAGGGCAGCCCAAGTCGCACGCATCTGTCTTGGCCGTTCAGAAGGACAGATTTGCGTTGGTGGCTGAGGCCTAAAAAGTAGAAGCTTCCGATAAGGCCAGAGAAGCTTAGGATGGGGGCGAAGGAGGGCACCAAGAAGAACGTTTACTCGCGGCTGTCTGAGATGGAATGGAGTTCGAGGCGTCTGGTCATTTCACGAGAAGTGGGGGTGTACTGCATACAACCACAACGTCGCAACTCGCAAGAAGCAATGATGGTGGGAGGAGTTGAACGGCCTCGGCTATGAAAGACCCTTGTAAGTTGGTGGCAGGATCTGTAACCGCCCGTATTATATGGATGTTATGGTATCATACTCCGTATGCGGCGGACCATCAGTCTGACAAGCTTGAAGCTTCTCTGCGGAGGTATAAAACATCCAGCTATGACTGTAAGGCGAGGATAGGATCATGATGTCCCGAGGACGAGGTGGCAAAGTAGATGGTAAGGTAGTGATGCGATTGTCTCTATGTATCTATGGCATACCTTATGTACCAGGGGCCAGGGTGATAGTCCTAGCCCCCGAGCAACCCTACCTTATCAGTGTATCACCTTATGTACCTGAGCCCTTCTAGAACAAATGATGGAAGCTTGAGAACATCCGCCTTTCCGTCTGTGGTGGAAAAAATACATGAAGCCTGTCGACAGTCTACACTGTGTAATTGTTCGAAGTCCATGATTAAATCACACGAATAAGGTACCACAGCGGCAATGGCACTCGCAAAGGTCAACCCATTTGCAGTTGAAGAAGTAAGAGCAACGGAACCATTCACTAAAGTGTTGTTATAAGTATTCCTGCTTTATTACGGACTACATGTTTTCTTACCTTGCTCTACAATCATCTCATTTCCTGTCAATCTAATCTGTTGGATATACGTCAAGACTCATTGTCATGCTGACAATGACTGTTTTCCTATCTTAGTGGATGGACACCTATGAAACAACCGCCAAGTTCAACATTGCTGAAACCTGTGCCGCATCTATATCTCTCGAAAAACTGAAAGAGCTCTCAGAAGACAAATCGACCGAGATATGGGACCATTCCACAGTTTTGACTTATGGACCCATTCGTGGCTCCGAGAAACTACGGTCTAATCTGGCCAATCTCTACTCTTCAAAGGCCCCTTCTCCACTGCATCCAGAGCATGTCCTGATTACCCCTGGGGCCATTTCCGCGAATCTTACCGTATTCTACGGCCTCATCGGAAAAGGAGACCATGTAGTCTGTCATTATCCTACGTATCAACAGCTTTATGAGGTTCCTGCCAGCCTCGGGGCTGAGGTGAGTCTGTGGCGAGCTCGTGAAGACAACAAATGGCAATTGGACGTCGAGGAGTTGAAAGGTCTGATAAGACCGAACACCAAGATGATTATCGTAAAGTAAGATGAGCTTCTAATCACGATCTTATGTCGTACTCAGTACTTTCATTCTCCAAAATCTCAGTGTAACCTTCTCGAAACAACAAGGTCTCCAATGATATTTTTCCATTCTCGGTTTTAAACGTTCTTCCAAAAAAGACCGGCATAGTTTCCGCCAGGAAGAATTCCAGTCATGTTCCGCAGAAGAATAGAAAATCGCTGACCACCCCCAGCAACCCCCACAACCCCACCGGCGCCATAATCCCCAAACCCACCCTCGACCAAACCATCGAAATCGCCCGCTCCCACAACCTCCTCATCCTCAGCGACGAAGTCTACCGCCCACTCTTCCACTCCATCAGCCCCATCGACCCCGCCTTCCCCCCCTCCATCCTCTCCCTGACCTACCCCAAAGCCATCGTCACCGGCTCCCTCTCCAAAGCCTACGCTCTAGCCGGCATCCGCGTGGGCTGGATCGCTTCGCGCTCGCCCGAGATCGTGGAAGCTTGTGCGAGAGCGAGACAGTACACGTGTATCAGCGTCAGCCAGATAGACGACCAGATTGCGGCTTTTGCGCTCAGCCACAGCTGTATCCACGCGCTGCTGTCGCGCAACATCGGGCTTGCGAAGACGAACCTGGCGCTCGTGGACGCCTTTGTGGAATCCCACCGCTGGGCGTGCGAGTGGACGAAACCGGTTGCTGGCACGACGGCGTTTGTCAAGGTCTCGAAGATGGGGAGGGAGGTGGATGATGTGGATTTTTGCACAAAGCTGCTGGAGCGGACGGGCGTGCTGTTTTGTCCTGGGAGCAAGTGCTTTGGGGACGGGAAGGACTTCAAGGGGTATGTGCGGCTGGGGTTTGTCTGTGAGACGGAGGTGTTGAAAGGGGGGCTAGAGGCGGTGAGGGGCTTCATGAGGAAGGGGTTTGAGGGTGTGAAAATGGCGGAGGAGGAGTAGGGATTAGGGAAGGCGGATGTGTGTACATATTGTATATTCAATGTCCGTTTGAGATTATGACCTGCGCTCCGTCTCTGTATAGCTGTACCGGGGTCTTCTGTAACACCCATGCAGATTGATACTACCACGTGGGCCCCAAAAACATGTACAACGCATCCTCCCAAGCTAGGCTGTGCTCACATCTTCCCTCCAGTCAACTCCTCCCTAAGCTTCTTCATCCTCTCCTTCGTCACAGGACCATATCCCTGGTTCCGATCAACCGCCTTCCCACCAGTCTCCCGATTTGCCTGGCTCAGCATATCCTGCACCGTCTCCGGATAGCCCGTATTCCAAATATTCAGCCCATGCCTGCTATCAGTCGCAAACTGCTTATGATCATCAAACACCTGATCCACAACTCTGTTCAGATGCTCTTCCGTGATGATGAAATTACCTGCGTTCAGGTACAGAGTATGCAGGGCGTTTCGACGGTCTTCTTGTTTTGCAGCTTCTTGGGCGGCGACGTTGGCCCGTTTGGTGGCCAGGCGGGAGGCGCGGTCGGGGTCAGGGAGGAGACGGCGGTTGGATGGGTGCGTGGATTTGAGGATAGAGGGGGACGTGAAGCGTTCGTCATCGCGCTCGGGTTTAGCGACTAGACGTTCGTGCTCGGCCATTTTGGAGGCACTGCGTATGGCGACGCGCTTGTCGATTTTTTCTTTCCGATGCCGGAGCTGCACTAGACTCTCGCGGAGATTCTGTCGCCTGGAGGCAGCTTGTCGTGCTTTCCAGGTGACGAAGCCTGCGTGCGCCTTATCTGGGGTGGATCTCCTGGTGGAAGGAAGGGGCTCGGGGATCACAGCGGCGAGGTATTCAGGGGAAGTTTTGTCTGGATCACCAGGGCGGAAAATCTGCCGCGGAATTGGAAGGACACCTTTGACGAAAGGTTTGTAGATGGCTTGAGGTTGGACGGATTGCGGGACGTCGATGTATTTCGGGGATTCGGGAGGGATTTGCTTTTTGGTAGTTGGGGGTAGAGGGGAAGGGTGTGTTGCGGTCGTTGTCGAGCTGGTACTATACAGACATCTGCGGGAGAGTGAACGGACGCAACAGGGTGCTCTTGAAGCCATCAGTGGAGGCATAGTGGGTATGTGTTTTACAGTGGGGACAGCTCGATGCTGTTGAAATATGGTTTTCCAGATTTGGTCCTGCACGAAATAATTTTGCGCTAGCATCCCACATTAATGAGATTATCTATATTTCTTAACGAACTCTCAAATCCTAAGGGCCTGTGAAAACAATAACGCCACAGACCACACTCCTTTTATAATTGAAAATCAGTCAATTTTGAACTAATATGGGTACCTCCAAGAAGGAAGCTTCGAGGAAGGTGAGGCAGGGGAAGGTGGGTGATGGGATGAACAATGTCAAAACCAAGGGAGAAAACTTCTACAGGTATGTCAAGAGATTAGAGTATGAGCTATCCATGTCTCTAATTGCTGCGCTTAGGTCGGCCAAAAAAGCAAAGACTTTGAATATGTTCACAGGTGGCGGAGCCCAGAGAAATGCAAGCGGAAAGGTCACGAAAGCAGCTGCATTTCAGACTCGCGACATACCCAAAGCCCGCGTTGAGCCAAACAGAAAGTGGTTTGGAAACACACGCGTGATTTCGCAGGACGCGCTAAGCTCTTTTCGAGAAGCTATGGCAGAGAAGGCTTCGGATCCGTACCAGGTCCTACTGAAGACCAATAAGCTGCCAATGAGTCTTGTGAGAGACGGGCAAGGCAAAAATGGTATAAAGCAACATCAAGCGAAGATCGAGGTTCAGTCTGCTTCTTTCGGCGATACATTTGGACCAAAGGCGCAGAGGAAGCGGGTCAAGCTTGGTGTGGGGTCTCTCGAAGACCTTGCGGGTGAAACCGAAAAGATGCATGACACATATTTAGACCGTCTTGAACAGGCGAAGCTCCTGAGTGGTACATCAGGTGTGGAGGAAGATGCTGGTGAGGCAGTACCAGAAGAAGCTGTGTTATCAACAGCGAAGGAGCCGATTTTCTCGAAGGGTCAGAGTAAGAGGATCTGGAATGAGCTCTATAAAGTCATAGATTCTTCGGATGTTGTGATCCATGTATTGGATGCTCGTGATCCTCTGGGGACACGGTGTCGAAGCGTTGAAAAATACATCCGAGAAGAGGCACCACACAAGCACCTGATCTTCGTCCTGAACAAGTGTGACCTAGTCCCAACAGGAGTCGCTGTAAGTCTACACTATTTACGTCCTGTCCCGCATTGCTTGATTCCATCGTTAAGTCAAGACTCCTTCCTGCATCATTTTGCTGTTTCACAATGGAAGTTGCTCTGTTACAACTTTGGTAGATTGACCCCTTATTCGCCGCTCTTGATCATTCTGATCTTGGGTTGACCACTCGTCGTCTTGGAGAGTGCGTCGCAAAGGATTTGGGTATGCTGCGCTTGAGTTGAATTCCTCCTCTACTGCACTGGTAGTGGACAGGTGGAGGTGTTCTTAGTAATGCTTCATACAATTACGATACCCGCGGAAATTTTTAATAGTAGGGTTTCCGCTAATATTTACGCAGGCCTCCTGGGTACGCGCACTTTCGAAAGATTACCCAACCCTTGCGTTCCATGCCTCGATCACTAATTCTTTCGGGAAAGGATCTTTGATCCAACTCCTCCGCCAGTTCTCTTCACTTCATTCCGACCGCAAGCAGATCAGTGTCGGCTTCATCGGCTATCCAAATACAGGCAAATCATCTATCATTAATACTTTACGAAAAAAGAAGGTCTGCACCGTGGCACCAATACCTGGAGAAACTAAGATTTGGCAATATATTACCTTGATGAAACGTATATATTTGATCGATTGTCCAGGCGTTGTTCCGCCCAACAACAATGACTCACAAGAAGACATCCTTCTGAGAGGAGTAGTGAGGGTCGAAAATGTCGAAAATCCCGAGCAATACATCGCTTCTGTCTTGAAGAAAACCAAACGTCAGCATATCGAACGTACTTATGATATCAGGGGATTCAACACAGCCACTGAATTCTTGGAACTGCTCGCTAGGAAAGGTGGAAGGCTCCTTAAAGGAGGGGAAGCGGACGTTGATGGTGTCGCAAAAATGGTACTCAATGACTTTCTGAGAGGTAAGATACCGTGGTTTACACCTCCGCCAGTGGTGGAAGGGCAAGGAAACAGAGGCATAGAGGGTAGGAAAGGAGTCCTGGGAGAGATGGGAAAGGTAAGAAAGCCGGAAGACCCCGCGTCCAATCCAGCGGGAATACCAGAATACCACAGTGTCACAGAAAGCCAAGTGGACGAAGCTGATCAATTCAATGGTTTCAATGAAAATGAAGACGAGTCCATTGCCCTTTCTGATGAGGTCTCACAACTCAGTGATGAGGATTCTAGTCCTTCGGAGGCGGACAACACTACAGTACTTGAAGATCAAAGTAAGCCCATAGAGAAACTCCAAGACTCGGAAGCTACCGAAGGCGACACGAGTCCGCCAGAAGAGCCATCCGCAAGGCCTGCGAAGCGGCGAAAGAAGGGTTGAAATGGGAATATAGAGGAGTTATGCCTTCGAAATCACACCTTTGCGACGCTTTCTGCGAGCAAGTAATGAGTACCAACCGCGCCCAAGACGAGCGTCAAACCGACCAAATTCGCTACAACAAGGGCAGTAATCCTCGTTCTTGAGATACAACCAGTAGACTTGGGGAGCAGACAAAATCGAGGCGTACATGTTCACCCGTGGAGGAAATGCAGAGACAGACGTACGTCTTGAAGTAAACTAAGTAAGGTGGCAAACGACTGGCTGGTTGTGGGGGAGGTCGAAATACTCCTCGAGGAGGCATTAGCTAGAAGTCTCAACTATCCATAGTCTGCAAAGAGACTGCGAGAAGGCTTGTCTTTTCAGATGAGATTTTCGGTGCGTTTCGCAAAGTCGTATCGTAGTCACTGTCGAATGTAAATTCCGGGATAGTATGACATTACAATTTACAACCAAATTTGTAACTACAATTTACTATCAAGAGTACGCGATTAATAAGCTTCAAATGCACTTTTAATACCAGTTAATTGTAGCAGCTCGCTCGGCTTCCTGGTAATTGATCATATCTGTTCAGTAGCACACGCCTATTTTCATCGACTATGTCTCTCGGACCAGCAGGCGCAAGCCTGACCCCAGAGCAGGCGGACAATTTTGAGGACGTAAGTTCAGACCCGCCATTGTAAACCCTATTGCTGAGCATGGCATCAGATGGAGAAGCAATTTGCCGTCAAAGGTCTGCATCCTACACGCTACCCCAGGCCTGGACGACATTGCTCTACATCAAAATCCTTTTCAGCTGACATGGCAAACCCCAGCCGTACAGCACATGGCTACATATTGGGCAATACTCGAGAAGATGCGGGGATCTAGCCTACGACTCACGAAAATGGACGATGAGATTTACGAGCATTTCAGGAAGGAATTTCCTGAGTTTGATCCCCGAGAAACGATCGATGAGAACAAGATGAAGAGCAAGGAAGGGAAAGAGAAGTGGCGGAACTTTATGATGGCATACGATAAGACGGTGGAGGATTATAATTTTGGGACTATGCTGAGGTCTAATCCCAAATTCGAGTACGGGGAGAAGGAAACGATATTCGGTCTGCGAAGTGCGACGCGTTGGACGGCATCCATGCTGACTTCATTATTCTAGCTATGCGTATGCAGTTCTATGCTATCGAGATTGCAAGGTACGCTCAAGACGTTTGATTGCTGTATTGGTCTAATCAATGTCAGGAACCGCGAGGGCTTGAACGACTGGGTGTATGAGAGGGAGCACCCAGAAGACGCCAAGAAGGATACATAATGTGTGGCCCATAAATTCGACGTAGACTGAAATACAGCCGAAGTTGTCACTCAGACACCGTCATCCTCCGAATTCGAGCCTACCATAACTTAACCTTCATCCCGTAAGACATCATTTGGGCAATACTAAGTACCTTGCAATCGCGATATCGTCAATCATTCATGACTTGCAGTAGGGCATATCCATATGGGAATATGAGTCTCGCGTCCTTGTCGCTTGATCCGGACAACTATGGCCTCCAAAGTTCACTACTCTGGTCTTGTGACTTCATTTTTCCCTACCTCTATAGGTGTCGAGCTCCCTTCTTCAATGTGCTTTCACGATAATATCACATGAGCTTCGTACAATCTCATTGTTTACGCGCACGTTGCTAGGTAACTTTGCGAGAGAACAATACTAAGCGGCACACAACAAATTTAATTACGCATTCCCATTGTGAGGTACGTATTCGCCCACCCCACTCGATTACTATTGTCTCACACGTTCTTTTCGATGTATTCTTTATGAAATGTCACTTCTAGCTGATACTCAATTCTTGATATCTTAGCTTTCACTTCCGACCCACAGATCATGCCCGTTTACGAGGATCAAGCGACTTCCACCGACAAAAAAAGACAGCATTTTCTCTTGCGAAGAAAACCCGATGGATGAGGGTGCCAGACATCCTGCGGATCCCGAACGCCAGGTCGACGGCGACCACCTTGTCGAACGCCCCGGCTGGCGCTCCCTTTTCAACTTTACAACGAGACCACATATCATTCCCCTTCTGCTGGCGCTTACCCTGTCCGTGGCTTCAGGAATCATCATACCTGCCCTCTCAATATTTTTGGGAAAGGTATTTGACTGCTTCACGAGTTTTGGGGCAGGGACTATCAGCGGGTCTGATCTCCTCAGGAAGATTTCAATGTACGGGCTTGCGCTTGTGGGGCTGGGCTCCGCCAGTGGCTTACTCAATGCTGGCTACTTCATGTTCTGGATTCTGTTTGGGGAACTCCAGGCGAAAAGTGCAAGGGATAAGTTGTTTGAGGGCATGCTGGAGAAGGAAATGGAGTGGTACGATATGCGGAAATCAGGGATCGACACATTAATATCGCGGCTACAAAAGTAAGTAAAGCCCGGTAGCTTCCTGATTAATTCTAATTAGGTTTGCAGTAATGTACGAGAGCTTCAGCTCGCGACATCACAGCCACTTGGCTTTGCTATTCAATATGCAGTAACGACTCTCGCAGCTCTGGGCGTAGCGTTTTACACGGCATGGAATTTGACATTGGTCACGCTTGCAACAGCACCGATATCGGCCTTGACTTTAGCTTGGATTTCCGCTAGAATGCAGCCAAGCATCGAGGCTCAGGCGAAGGAGCTCACCCGAGCGTCTCAGCTAGCGAACAATTCGATTTCGGCAATCGATACGGTCAAATGCTTCAATGGACAAGACTTTCAGTCATGGCAATACGCCCAGGCTGTCCATAAAGCTGCCAGATTCTATCTCATCCAGGCCCGACAAAATGCTCTGCAGATTGGGTTGATACGCCTTGTTACATTGGGGATGTTCGTACAAGGCTTTTGGTATGGCAGCCATCTGGTCGATAAAGGCAAGAAAAACCCGGGTCAGATCTTGACGGCATTCTGGGCGTGTCTTATGGCGGCACAAGCAATTGAACAGATTCTACCGCAAATGATTGTGCTCGAGAAGGGAAGAGCAGCAGGAGCTACACTCAAAGCCGCCTTGATTCAGATGGAGAGAGGGCGCAAAGTCACTAGCATGGTTGGTTGTAAGACGCTCGGAAACTGCAAAGGTGATGTCGAAATCCGAAATGTAAGTAAATCTGTACAGTCAGTTTATGCGAAACTAATATCTTTTAGGTCTCCTTTACGTACCCTTCTCGTCCAGATCGACTCGCTCTCGATAACGCCAGTTTTTTCTTTCCGGCAGGGGAAACTTCGTTTGTCATAGGAAGGAGTGGTTCTGGAAAGAGCACACTAGGGAACTTGCTCATGCGATTCTACAGCCCAGATTCCGGTGAGATCATGATCGATGGAAACGCCATCCGGACAATTGACATCTCTTGGCTACGAAAGAATGTGACTTTAGTCCAGCAACAAAGTGTCTTGTTTAACGAAACGATATACAAAAACATCATGTTCGGTATCAGGAATCCTGAGAAAACCCAGAAAAAGGAGGTGCAAAAGGCTATAGAGCTTGCGGGTTTACGAGATACCATCCAAGACCTGCCGCAGAGCTTGGATACCGTTGTCGGAAACGGAGGTAATGCCATGAGTGGCGGCCAGAAGCAGAGGATTGCCATTGCTCGAGCTCACCTTCGGGATACTCCGATCCTCATTCTTGACGAGGCCACCAGTGCTCTGGATCACGTTAGCAAAGCGCGCGTGATGAACGCTATTAGAGCATGGCGCCGAGAAAAGACGACGATCATCATCACCCACGACATGTCGCATATTCACGACAGCGACTTCGCCTATGTACTGGACAATGGAGTGATCGTTCAGGAAGGGTTCAGGCATACCTTGGAGCGACTAGTAGATGGTCCTCTTGGAATACCCCAGGAACTCAATGATTTACCCTTGAACAAGCAGCTTCCAAGTTCACCAAAGGAACGGCGTCAACCATATTCTCCGACCACAAACCCGGAATCTTCGCCGGCATCGATTATCTCTCGCGATTCGATGGACATCCAAGTACTTCCAAGAAAAAGCTATATTCCTAATGTGCTCTCTCCAAAGCCCGGAAATCTAGAGGCTGGGCGCCATTCCCGAAGCTTGGTACCCCAATTATCCCCAACTGCGTTCACGTTTCCACTGAGCCGTATGTCTACAACTCACAGGATGTCAAGTTCCCAACCGAAACGTACGGATTTACAGCCGATTGAGGCAATGGACCATTTGATCCCCGAGTTGCCTCCCCTACCAAACGAGGTGGAATTGACTGAAATGAAAGCGGTGGGTCCTGTGCTTGGCACTCGAAAGGCACTCGATCCAAGCACTCCTCAGCGGGGTACCACTGTGCAAGGCTCAACATCAGACATAAGATCCCCAAGAACAGTCGGGGTCGCATTGCCCAAGCATAAACTTAGGCTTACTAAGGCTGAGAGAGAGCGACGTGTTGCCCCAATATCAGAGATATTGTCTACTATATGGCCCACCTTGACATGGCGGAAGCGTATCGCACTGGTTTGCGGCTTCCTGTGCGCTGCAGTCCATGCTGCAGCGACACCAACATTCTCCTGGGTGTTTTCGAAACTTCTTGCAACTTTTTTCTCTGGTAACAATCATTCGCAAGAATCACTCAAATGGTCTATATCGGTGCTTGGTGTGGCTGTTGTGGACTCTTCCGCTTCCTACTGCATGCACTATCTCCTCGAGTACTGCGGTCAGGCTTGGATCGACACATTACGGATTCAGGCTATGAAACGTATCCTTGATCAGCCACGCGCATGGTTTGACAGAGATAAAAACGATCTCGCCCGGCTCACGGAATGTTTGGACCGCAACGCTGAAGAGATGAGGAATCTTTTAGGCAGATTTGCAGGCCTCGTTTTCGTTGCTGTTACTATGGTTGTGATAGCTGTTACTTGGAGTCTTGTCGTATCATGGAAGCTTACGCTGGTCGGGCTTGCCTCTGGGCCTTTCATGTATGGGGTTACCAGAGCCTTTGAAGCTGTCAGTGGAAAGTGGGAGGGAAGAAGTAATGCTGCCGGTGAAGCCGCGAACTCCATTTTCACAGAGACTTTCGGAAACATTAGGACCGTTAGGGCTTTGACGCTAGAAAGGTACTTCCAAGACAAATACTTAAGGGCCACAGAGTGGGCAAGGATTGTCGGTTTGAAGAGAGCAGCATACTCCGGCTTCTTCTTTGGTTTGTCAGATTCTGGTATCATCTTCGTTACTGGTGAGCATTCTTTACCCTTTTATTAAACGACCCAAAACCTAAATCTCTGCAGCGATGATCTTTTATTATGGTGCCGTACTCGCTTCTTCTAAGGGGGCGAGGACCGAAGACATTCTCACCGTCTTTACAATGCTACTCTTCAGTATCGCAAATGCCAATGGCATAATTGCCTTTGGTGAGTCTTCTAGTGCCCCTAAATTGGGCCAGTTACTTACATTGTATTTTTAGTACCCCAGATCAACTCCGCGCGTGATACAGCCACTCGTCTGCTCCGTCTCGCTAAGCTTCCTTACAAGTCTTCACACGAGCATACTGGTCACATCCGCCTATTAAATCCAGGTGCCATTCAGCTCACTAATCTAAGCTTCACCTATCCCTCACGACCGACAGCTTCCATTCTTTCCTCTATCTCCCTCACCATATCGCCGCACACGACTACAGCGCTGGTAGGATTCTCGGGCTCAGGAAAGTCTACAATCGCCTCTCTAATTTTGGGTCTCTATCCACCCACCTCAGGCAAACTGACCATGTCGTCCTGCCGCATCGACACCCTCCACCTTCCTACAATGCGCTCGCTCATCGCTATTGTTTCTCAAACCCCAGTCCTGTTCTCAGCCACCATCTCTCAGAACATCTCATATGGCCTTTCCGAAATTTCGCCCCTAGCTTCGCTTCCCAGAATCCGCGCCGCAGCTGTGTTAGCGGGGATCGATAATTTCATCATGAGCTTGCCCTGCGGTTACGACACGCTCATTGGCGACGGCGGAACAGGACTAAGTGGTGGTCAAGCTCAAAGGATAGCGATTGCTAGAGCTGTTGTGAGAAAGCCAAAGATACTGGTGTTGGACGAAGCGACGAGCGGGCTGGATCCAGAGAGCGCAAGACATATTCAGGGGATGATTGGGAAGTTGGAAAAGAAGGGCGTCGGAGTTCTTGTTGTCACGCATGACAGGGAGATGATGAAGGGCTGCCGAGAGATTGTCGTGCTAGGAGATGGCAAGGTTTTGGAGAAGGGAGGTTTTGAGGCATTACTCCAAAAGCAAGGAGGGCATTTGAGGAAGTTGTTGGGGGATGAGCATGAGGAAGATCAATAATTCATTGGTCTGGCTCAGTTTCTTGACGGCGCTCAAAGGGTTGTATTCTTTCGTTGTTGATAGATTTTTCGATGGCCGTATCGTTTGTCATCATACTTTCTGTCTTCGATGTCGTTTTGCTCCTTCAGCGCTACTTTCACCCGCGGTACCTAATTTAGACAGACATAGCTTAGCAGCAATCGTTCCTTCCTTAGGCGGTATGCCACAATTTGATCCGCAGCCACTCGTATCCGGGACAACATCAAACAATGGGATGTAGAGAGATCACAAGCAGTTCTTTTTCGCGGAGTCAGTCCATACAGACATGGCGACTTATCGACCTGCCGAAACCGAAGAGAATTCCGTATGTATTCGGAGCAAACAAGAGTGTATGACCGGCGTGCTGCAGCTTTTGATTTGGGATGATATCGCGGCGCATATACTTTCATCACCCGCGGCCAAAGAAATCAGCTGCTATCAACTTGATATAAACTCGAGTCACACGATATCATCCTCAAGCAATACCCGTTGGCCTCAGCTGTCAACCGTCGTCCTGATGCCGCAGCCAAAGAACGCGAAGCTGAAAAGGACCGTCGCAAGGAGCCAACGCTGGTTTGGCTACTTGTTGTATCTCGCTAAATCACTGATTTAGGCCCACATGATTTGTGGACGACGTCTTCTCTGGGGGTCTGCTGAGATCCTCAGAAAAGCATTCGACAACTTTTAAGCGATATGACGATGGTGTTGGAGGCAGGGCGATATTACAAAGGCAAAGCCTATATGGTATGGAAGTGTGCTAACCCAATTACACTCAAGGCAACTCTCAGAAACGGCCATCTACGCCCGAGATTATTCTTTACCCTCGATTTGCCCGGTGCAAATACAATCGTGGTCGAGAATAGACTAGTTCCCCTGCAGGCTAAACAGAGCAAAACCGCAAGCGAGGATTAATATGACATCTAGGAGAACGAGACGAAAAGACATTTTTTCCCCTTTCACTTTTCACTTCCCTCTTCCTCTTTTTCACCTGACCGCCCTCCTCATCCCATTTATTCCACTCCATCCCCGTCCGTCCGTCCGTCCGTCGTCCCCATCATCTTCCTTCACTTTCTTCTAATTCAGATAACTTTTGAGATTTATACTAAGACAATTACACGAAGAAAGAACACGGTGGTTTTAGGAGAAAAAATTCTCGCGCTGACGTTGATGAAAGAAAGAGCGGAAAGTTGAACAAATTGAAAGATATAAGAAATAAAAAAAGAATACAGTTGGCTGAAAATACAGATTGTTGATTGTAATTCATACATTCTTGTGACATCGGTTTAGGCTCGATTCATGAGGGACTCTATGCTATGTGTATCGAACGGACAAAACCCTCTGGGGGAGAAAATCGCTCGCCGACTACACAGCGACTTCACGTTGTCGAAACAGTAAGATTGACACTATATTATCAGTAATGAACCTATAGCTTCTATTCAGCGCGTGACGCTCGAGTAAACTCTTGATGAGAGTGTCAGTGTGCTGTTTGATTATGACACATCGTCTTTGCTCTGCTCTTCATTGATGATATTTTATACAACGATGTCTCGATTCGATCTTCGATTCGAAGACGAAAGACGTTTTCTTTGCATTCGTGATGCTCGTGATTGTAACGTACGTAGAGCTGCGTTCTCTTACTCAATGATTGTCATTCATTGAGCAGAGAAATATGTGATGAAAGAGAGACGCACACGATGAGAAGATAGAGTGTGATTGTACTGAATAACTCTTTTCTTCTCTTGATTTGACTTGTGTCATGTAGACGTTGAATGAATTGTTAGTATAGACGTGCGATCGCAATCGTTCGATGTTTTGACTCTGATCAATGAAAGAGAATGCGTTCTGATCGTTCTCTTGAGCTCTCGATTTTTCACGTAGATAGATGAATGACTTGATGTCAAGTAAAGAAGATGAACTCAAGCCAGTATATCAGCGTGATCGACAAGTCACTACTTCTTCGAACACTGTAATCATGATTCTCAATACTTGAGATGACTATTCTATCTGATATCTTTTCATCAATTACTCGACGACATTGTCGATGTGATGAAGACGTTTCGATACAGACGCAGTCGACGAATCGCAAATTCTTCGATCACTTGTAATCACAACTCGCAGACTCTTCATTTGAATTGTCTTTTTCACTAGTAGTATCTTTTCATCTCTTACTGACATCGACATGTCATTAATCTTCTTCGTAGATCGATTGTGATTGTTAGAAAGAGTGTTGTCGCATGAATGAAAACTCTGCACGATGACTTTCCTGATCACGCAACGTTCTAACATCGTTTGAACTGCGTCGAATTGAGATCTCTTGACTCTTCTGACTTCTATTCGAACACAGAATAGAATCAAAAGGTTCGTAGTCGACATCACATACAGATGAATCTCGTTGCCGATCGAAAGATATAAGAAATAAAAAAAGAATACAGTTGACTGAAAATACATATATTAAGATTTTAATACACTCATTTATAAATTTTAATCTACTGATCGACTTTAGGATTTTTGCAGTGACGAGAGTGACATGGTGAGGTTAGAGCTAACGATGACAGAACACATTTTCATACTTTTTCTTTTTGAACTGGTTCATTGCCTTTTTCCTTCGAGTGTTTGTCTGATTCTTATACCTCTACGTCTGTATAAACGGAATCACATGCAGCAACCCTGCTCCTCTGATATTCTCCCCCCTGATACATTTCCCACGCCACTTTCCCAGAGTACCCCTCCTCCCCATCCCACACAATCTTCCATCCACCAAGCTCATCCCTTCAAACCCTTCCCCTAAGTCCAACTTCTTACCCAACCCTCCAACAATCTCGTAGAGTCCGTCAACCGATCAAAGAGAACGGTTTCTGGTGCTGCGCCGAGGCTTTTCCGTGATATGTATTTGTTTCGCCATGGGAAAGAAGCACGTCGATGGATCCGCTGGTGCTGTCTGCTTCGTGTTTTCAACCAACTCGGTGATTCGAATTTCTGTTCTCTTGTGGGCTATCTCATACCTGGCAGGCATGCCCTTGTAGGGTTAAAGGTCCTGCCCGCTATATTGGTCTCTGCCTGCCTCTCTTGTTGAGAAGGGCGCGCGGCCTTGAACAGGCACGACAAGAAGGCCTCCAAGAGCGTGCGACTGCCTTTTGACCTCGGAGTGTACAGGTCCTTCCTGCAGCGGGCTGGACATTGCTTAAGCGTTGCCGGGCTTGTTCAGGTATAGCTGGCTTATGCTCTCATACAAATAATCCTTGTTCAGAGGCTTTTTGCTAATGCAATGTCCAGCCCGCTGCAGGAAGGACCTGTACCTCTCAGAAAGCGAACGATTTCGTAGAGCCTCGCATGTCTTTGTTGAATATGGTGCTTAAGAATTCTTGCATAAACATCAACGCACCCATCTCCGTGCATTTCAAGGCGGGCCAAGTAAGAATAGCGATGAGACTTGGGACAATTAGCTTCAATCGAATAGCGTCCAGGTTTTCTTACAACCCTCCAGTACTGGTACCTGCGATGAGATTCAAAGAGTTCACATGGCTTAATGGCGGCAAAATCTGATGCAGCTCGCTTTCTCATTTAGCATTGTCATAAAGGGCCCTTTAAGGATCCGCAAGCTTGAAGAGTCCTCGAACATTTCTCGTCATCTGAGCACTGTTCCATCAGCTACCATTGCGGGTTTTGTTGCGAGCACGGGGCAACGACACGCACCTGGAGATAGCAGGCAGAGTCCCGAGCCGTCTTGAGAATTTCTACCACCAGCCACTATGCATGATTGCGACTGCTCCATGACCCGAGCTAGATCAGTGGAGGAGAGTTATGGTGGTTCAGCAGATCGAGGCGAGCATGTCGAGGCAGCCTTGTAAAGTTTATATTGGTAAATCCCTGCTTCGGCAACGATCCTAATCCTCGACTATCAAGTATCAAATGCCAGTTAATTGCGGAGATGAACCCGCCAAATATTCCTAGAGAAGTAGGATGGCCAGGTGAATACGTTGTTATGATCGATGTGAAGTGTGAACTTGCACACCAACCTCTAACTGCTTAAAAAGCGTTACATCATTGAAAGATCCGATGCTGGTGCTAAGACTGCTGTAAATAACAATGTCTAGCGATATCTACAACTCGCTGCAAATTTCTCTCCAAAAAGCCATCGTTCTCCAAATATTTCCTCTCTAAATCTTTCAATCTTCGAGCTGAAAAGGGTCAGGCATTTTTCCTGGCTCGCTGGCTAGAAACGTCGCTGGAATGCTTATAGTACAAAACGCGGTGTTTGCTGTGCTCCAATGGTCTGGTCCTGCGTTCTTTTTTCGGAAGGCCATAGTGCAATTATGGGCCAGCCAGGTATTCTCTGAGAAGGACTGGTTAAGCTTAGAGGATAGTGATGTTCCAGCAAAGTGTCTCTGTCTCCGTGTCTTGATCCCCCTTCTCGCCATCATGCTTCAATATAGCAACCCAATCAAAATTATGGAGGAATATTCACACATCCCACCCAAACGCGTTCATCATCGCCTCCACTCCTGCCGTCCCTCAATCGGCGTGGCAGGAACACTACTCGCTGGCGTCGTCCCCGTAACCTCGATCGCTGGTATCCTTCTTATCGACGGCAATCTCGGTACATCGGTCGCTCCCCTCTCTGCCACCGGGCTCGTATATGGTGGCGCTTCTTCCTCTGGCTCACTCCCACGTCTTCCATCCGCCGCATCCTCGTATCTAGGGGGTTCCCCGAGCGGCTCTCCATTCATTTCGCTACTACTTTCGGTACCATGACTCGCGCTAGGTGTAAGGATAGGGGGCGGCGGGTCGCTGCCGCTCCGATTAGACGTATACGGTGTATCTGCTGCATCGGAGTCGACACTCATCACGGATTCCGCGCTCGGCGCGCGCTGGTGCTGCTGATGTGTTGTGAAGAGCGAACTTCTCCTTGATCCAGGGATACTACCGCCCATACTGGCTGCGGAGTCGAGAAGTGGGCGCTGGTCGTTGGATTCAACGCTATCGGCTCGGATTCTGGTGCCGTCGTGGCGGGCCAGACCTAGGGAAGCGTAGCTAACACTGCTGACACGGCGGTCGCGGACCCCTGGGAGAGCGGTAGGGTCAATACCAGCTGCATTTACATTTATTATGCTCGCAAAAGGGCTACTGGTGTTGCTGCCTGTCCTAGCTCTCGTGCGCATTTGGCTTTCCAGTCGTAATTGTTCCAAACGTGCCCAGTCACCTGCTTCGCGAGCTGCTTGGCGTTCTCGGCGACGTTCGTTACGCTCGGTTTGCTCGTGGCGACGTGCTTGCCGTACTTGGTAAAGAGCTTCCATATCTTCTTCCCTGCGCTGTTCTTCTTCGTCGGCAGTTTCGGGGAACTCAACGACCATATCAACACCTGCGCGCTCGCCTTCGCGTGCAATGAGGCGTTCTGAAGGGGAAGGGGCGGGTCTGTAGGGTGGAAGGGTCATGATGCTGCGGATAGAGGTGTTGCGGTCGATTCCATTGTTAGTTGTAGTCGCCGTTTCGGTTAGAGATTGTGTGGTCGGCTCGTTGGTTGTGACTGAAGGAGTATATGATGTGTCGACATTGCGGGTTTGGGTGGGTACGGTAGATAGAGGTGTAGACGTAGCCTTGTTGAATATGCGACCATATTTGAGGGAACCAGGAGTCCATGACCGCCACCGGGATTTGAGGAACGAGGTAGGTACATATCTCGGATTTGAATATGCGCGCCGCAGTGATCGAAGATACATGAATGTTGATACCGAGAGGAACAAAGCGGAAGCACATATGATAGCGACCTAACGATTGGTTAGCGCAGCTGCGTCGGCGGATGGGTGCTTGCAGCTCACGACAAGAGCAGTGGTGGATGGACCCCCATCACCATTCGCTCTGGGGCGGATGGGCAGGCGCATGTTGGGTTAATGGTATGGTTATCAGCTCCGCCGTAAGGATTCTTGCGGCGGGCCCACAAGGGTTATAATGTTGGCGATAGGGCAGGACCTTCGAATGTAGAAAGAAGTTGCTTCAAGCAGCGATGCAAATACCAAAATCTACCGATTGACAGATGCCGAGGACATATTGACGATGCCAAAAGTAGGTCGTACAAAGATGTCAGGGACTCGTAAAGTCGGCTTAGGGCTGACGTCAAGGAGCAAGATCTCGGCGCTTGTGAATGTTTCACAGCCTCCGCAAAAGCAACAAGATCGGTCGAGTCTCCGTAAGGTATGAATAGGTACCTTAGTGAAGCCCTGTGGATCTCCGGGTTGAAGCAATGCTTTATCGAAATCTTCGACAGATGAGTGGGCTGCGATACAAGAATCTTGAAAGCTGCGGGTATTGTTAGAAACTATTTCTGACCAATCGTTCTTGATTGACGTCTGGATGACTTCACAACGCATCAAATCTACTTTACCTACGAATCAACGACTTTTCGGAATGGATGATTTGACCAGGCTTAGAATTTATCACGCGATAACGAATTGAGAATGTTCCGATAGCTTCACAGGTGGCGCCTTTGAACAAGAATGCGTACTCCTGAGAATAAAAAAGCCTGGGTCCGATAGGGCTCGGCTTGCGAGAAAGCTTGCGAGTTCATAGCACCATAACTACGAATACGCAAGAAGTCTACTCGGAGGGGAGACTGAGAAAGTGACGTTGCCTCAACATCCCAAGCATCAATCATTTGTTTCATATGTACGTGGAGTATCTGCCTTATATATACAAAGCTTCCAACGCTTCCAAGCTGTATTGTGAAAGCCAAGCGGCAATTCACATGTCTAGGTATTCATCGACATTCACACGCGAATAGAAGGATATGTGTCCGAATTCCTATGCGGAACGATAAGTACGGGGAGGAGAATGGTCGTCAAGTGGTAGATCTTACCTCCCAGTATTGGGCAAGGCTGTCATGAGAGATCATGATTAATTGCGTCGATATGTACGTAGCTGTTTGCTTGGTTGATCATTGTCGCATATCAAAATGCTGAACGGAAGACTTACGATTCCTATATCCTCTGACAGCAGTATTGCCTCGACTTCTGACAACTCGTGCTCCCTTAAAGATATCTTCCTGAGCGATCCTGATGATCCCTTTGGTCCCAATGTCCTCGGCAATCCAGGTATACTCCCCTCGAGGAACATTGTTATCGCCAGTCAACTTTATGGCTTCTAGTCTCCCTGTACAAGATCTGTCTATTTCTGTTCCGCCAGGGAGACGGTCCAACATGGTGTCTGGGGCTGGACCTTCCACGTCCTTTTGCAGCACAAACAAAAACTCACATCCATGCCCCGCATAGTCACCGACCCATATCCCCTGCCATGGTTTTTCCTTCGTAGGCGTATACGACTCTTCAGTCAGGGTGCTGAACGTCATGACGTCCTCTCCAATTCTAATCCCCAAATGCGCCCGCATGCTTCCGGGATCTACCCACCTTCGTATACGGAACGTGCTATCGCTGGCCTCAGCCATGATTGCAGGCTTGCAGGCCTCTCCGCGAAACATGGTAGAGCTTTTATTCCGGACACGGTGTGGCGCTGGACAAATTGCGGGAGGCCAAAGAGCCATACTCTCATCCTGTTGCTCGTCTGGAATAATTTGACAGAGCGATATCATCGAACGGACTCCGTGCGCTGCACCTGTAGGCATCGGGGTTTCCATCTGTGATCTACCACGGCTGTCAGAACTTCGAACATGGAGCTTGATCACAGGGTCGTCGCGCCAAAGTTGGACCTTTGGATTGAAGGTGTGGATAATGACATCAGGGTTCCATTCCCATTGATGAATTGTGTGAGGGCCATGCTCAGCCACAAGCCGGTATGCTTCGATGCAACCCCGCTGTTGGTCGTAGAGTGCAATAACAACGTTGCCAGTCATTGTACTCCCACTGCTGACTTTATCAGAGAACCAAAGTTTGTGACGCGGCAAGAACCAGTAGGGATAATGCCCGAGGTAGAGATCCTTCCAGCTGAGGCACGGAGAGGGACTTTGCACAGGCCTGGGCACATTCTCCGAAACCAACCTGGCCCATAGCAGGTCGTTCTGGGCATGATTTCGTAAGAGATGCGATGTTCGGGAAAGGCTGAGTAGAGATAGCGGATCCAGATAGGCAAGGATCTGGTTGAGAATCTCCGCCGGTAGAGCTTGGAGAAATAACTCGGACATTGTTAGGTTTGAAGAACCGCCACTGCAGACAGAAGTGGCAGAGGCTGCAGTGGATGGTAACAGGGAGGTGGAGGACTTGAATAGCTGGAGCACTTTATCCATGACTCTGGGATATCGACGTTCTTATACTGATGACCATGTTTGGTTTCCTCCACACACAATATGGTTTGCCTTGTGAGCTGACTCCGGTGTCTTTGCGAAGTCTAATGCATCATGCAAGCTTTCTCATCAGATGTTGCGGCTGTTGCAATTCAGCACTGGACACGACGCCTTCGAATGATTAACACATGCGATGGGCGAAGTAGTCGAAGAGGAAGCAGGGTTAAGAGCTGACGGATAGGACGACTTGGCGGGTTTGTGATCTGACGACATGCCGATTGGGCATGCCGCAAGCTGAAGGAAAGGTTACCCGTCTTAGTGATCTCCTTAACAGCCTTGCGAACACCTTCCTCAAATGCATTTGTGAGAAGTCGCGGCGTGGACAAGGGCGGGCCAGGGTGCAATTCTAGGAAGGTGTATGTATGAACATGGCTTTTCTTTTGAAGGGTGTGAGTGCCCCAGTGGTGCTCTCCTAAGGTGGACAATTTCAAGATCTTGGTACCTCCTTCTGCAAATAGACATCCAGACATCTGCTGCTCTACAGCTCAACGACACAATGATCGTGTAGCTATCTTCATGTGATTGAAGCGGCCAGGCAAGCTCACGTATGAACCAAGCATGCTAAGCAAGGTAGCTAATCAATTATTACTCACATCAAAGCTACCTTATGCTGCCTGGGTACGGAGTACTGTACTGGTTCTCTAGGTATTCTAGTCTTGTCCCGTGATGTCGTGACATCCAATCGTTGACGCGCCGTGACGTGTTTCTGCGGCCTTAGCCCGTGCCGGGGTTAGGGCTAGGCGATTGTTTACATCAACAGATGATCTATCAAATAATGTTGTAGCCTGGAATATATCTTCAGTGTTCTGTCTCTGCTTCTCATCTGTTACTATATGAACCTCGTTGCTTCCGACCATCCGTTGTTGTTTATTGAAGCATCTCAAAATCATGTTTTGTTACCTCTAATCTGCATCCTAATATCTTTTCGTCTGCGCTGAGGCTGTTTGGCATGGCGAGATACCCTGCTGGAGAGTCTGTCTCCGATGACAGACCCATAGCTGTTCGGCGTAAGAGACGTAGCAGCAGTGGTCAGGCTGATTCGCCGAGTCAAACAACCGTCTCACAGTCAACCAATCGTGATGAATCCCAGCAGACCACTCTTGGGGAAACAAAGACGCCAACCAAGCCAAAGAAACGTGTTCGATTCTCCGATCCTCGACCCGAGGCCTCTACCTCCTCCTCCTCATCAACCGGTCTCACTCCACATATTAAGCGTACTACACTGGCAACTGCTGCTCAGTCCTCCGCCCCCTCATGGCCTCGTTTACTTGCTGAAAAACCTCGAAGACGCGTATCACTTCCAACGACTTTAGCAGGGTCTCTCCCTTCTCCGTCTTTGACACCATCGCCAACAATACGTGTCTCTGGCGAATTTCAGATTCCTTCATTGCGTCAAACACTCGATGAGCGGACCAAGCGACGATTGAGAAGAAACCACATGAGTGAGGAGATCAACGACATTGATGAAGAGAAGAGATCAACGTCAAAAATGGTGCAACAAATACACGAGCTGAAGACTGAATTAGAATTAGCGAGGCAGTTAGGGAAAGAGGTTGCGGATAGCTCGAATGATGGTAGAGGGGACACGGTGAGAATTCAAGAATTAGAGAACGAAATCGGAAGACTCAAGGAAGAAATGCGGGAGGGGTCGATGACGGCTGATCCTTTTGTGACCGACGACATCTTCCACGACCCAACCCCGCCGCATTCAAGCTCCCAGAACGACAATGTTGACGACGAAAACCTCGTGGTCAGTGGTGAAGGTAGCGGCAATGTCCTTCGCGAAATCACTCAATTTCCCTTGGCTCCGCCTGTGATAGGAGCAGTAGTTCAAGCATCTATACCACCCTTCACCAACAGCGATGTTTTCCGCTCGGCTCGTTTGTCGCTGGAATACCTTTTTCCTGGGGAAACTGCTCTGGGTCTCGCTACAGAAGACCCGAAGCTAATAATTGACAACATGCTGGACCGATTACGGACCCTAAAAGCTCAAGCTCTATTGGCAGAAGAAGCACTATCGACTTCGAAAACCCAAGAATCCAATCTACGAAACCAGTTCAATGCAGTTCTCCAACAATTAGATCGTTCACGGAAGAATGCAGAGGCCATCTCTATTGTACAGTCAACAGAAAGGTCGAGAGCCGATCATGCAGAGAGCACGGCGCACAGCTTGGAGACAGTAGTCGAGCAGACAACACTCAGAGTCAAGGAATTAGAAAGTGATGTTGATGAGAAGCAGCGATCAATCCAGAAGCTCCAGGACGCTCTTGAGTCTTATAGGGTTGAAGTGGGGAAGCTAGAACTGTTGATTACTCAGATGGAAGCCGGACATAGTACTGCCTTGGCTGAACTTCGAGGCGAAATGGACGAAGCCGTTGCGGATCTTGAGTGTCACGTTGCAGCCGAGATTAACGGAAGACGAGCAGCTGAGAAAGAGGCAGTTGAGAGAGGAGAAAGAATTAAGCAGCTCGAAGCACTGGAACGAGAACTCAAGGACGCCGTCAATGAGAAACAAAAGATCATCCGGGCACTGGAGACCGAGGTTGGGGACGCTAAAGAAGCAGGAGAGAAGGAGATCGGGAGCTTGAACGTCGTGGTGGGAGAATTGGCGTCCGGTCTCGAAGGGGCAAAGGCCGATGTGGCGAAGATCGATCATGAAAAATCGAGGCTGATCAAGATGCTGGAGCAAGAAAAAGCTGCGGGTGTGAAAGCGGTAGAAGCCATCCAGGCGGAAATGGCGCAGTGTATGGAGAAGATCGAAGGGGTCAAGGAAACCCACCTCAAAGATGGTCAACAGAGAGGAGTAGAAGTGGCGGAGCACAAAGGTCTTTTGACGCCGGTCAGTGCGTGCAGATTCAAGGATGGGTTTAGGGAGGTTGAAGGATATGTAGAGGTAAAGAGAGGGAAGGTGAGGGGGAAAAAAAGGCCTGATAGTGGTATCGGGATTTTGGAAGAAGATGAGGAGGATGAGGAGATGTTGGATGCGTAGATTCTGAGAAAGGACATACTGATGGATTTAGTAGTGTTTTGGCGTCCGTAGATCAAATGGATGTGTAATAATCTGTACCACTTAGTCCCGATATTCCAAGTTTGCTGCGAGTCCTATTATTGTGAGCTATGTAGATCAACAGTGAACTATGGGTCGTGGTTTTGTCATAGGGCTGATCTCTGCCAAAATATATCCAGCCCTACCGCGAGAAGACCTCACTTCTTCGACTCGACTATTTGGCTTCAACACACATAGAAGAGACGTCACCTACAACTGGTTCTTCTAAGGGGGTTCAATCTACCCCTCCAACACACCTCCGTCCACGACATCCACCCCCCTCAACAGCACAACTCCACAAACATCACTCCAACACCCCCCGCGCCTCCCAAAAGGACCCGCGCACGTGCCAGTACCCCAGCTCGCCGGCGCCCAGCCATCGCGCACAACCCAAATTCCCACCAACCATGTCCCTCGTCCTCCTCTCCCACGCCTGCTCGCACCTCCAAAACGCCTCCCTCGCCCGCCTTGGCCTGACCTCCCTCCCCTCCACAACGCTCCTGCACACCCTGATGCTGCAGATGCAAAAATCCGGCTACCTCTCCACCGTCACCATCGGCGGTCCCACCCCGCCACCACCCAGCGCGCTCTCGCCTACCTTCTCATCCCAGCCGGAAGAAGAAGGAGATGATGATGGGGCGGGCTCGGGCTTCGGCGGCCTAAAGCAGCTACCGGGGGCAGAAAGGTTGCTGGTAACACAGACGAACGTCTCTACGCGCCGGTTGTGGGTCGGCTTGAAGTACTACAATAACACGCCGGTGCTGTCGAAGCTGCAGATGGTGTCGAAGCCGACGCGGAGGGTGTGGATGGGGGTGCATGATTTGGAGGGCTTGGTGTTGGGGGATCGGAGGGGGTATGTGAAGGGATTGAGGGCGGTGGGGGAGAGTATGTATGTTAGTACGGATCGGGGGATTTTGGAGGTGAGGGAGTGTGTGGAGAGGAAGACGGGGGGGATGTTGTTGTGTCGGGTTAATCCGGTTGGGTGAGTGGGAAGGGAGGAAGGGTTGGGAGATGGAAGGTGAGGATTGGAATGGGCATGTGGAACTACGAGACATATTGTGGAGTCTGGGGGTTGCATTAGAGGTGGGAATGGGGGATGCTTGTATATAAACACTCCAGATCTACTCGCAAACAGCCATTCTCAGACTCTCCAACCTCTGCATGATTACCTCCCTTACTCATCGCAAAGGCCCTACCCCAGAATTAGCAGTTGGGAAGACAGCGTCACTGGGGCAAAACCCCATAGAATTGAAGCTCTCCTAACGCCCAAGGGTTAGCCTTCATGCCCATGCCTTTTCAACAATCCTTCCGCCAGCTTTCTGGAATTATGGTTTAGATTCTCGGGAGACAATACTCCCCAGCTACCAACCACTCTAGAATCTACAATCGAAAAGAAAAGAAAGCTATATCCACCATCCCATATCCCATATGGAATGCACCAAGTCTGGTCTGCACGAAACAGTGGCCTGCAACTATTCATCTGTTAGTACCGGGGGACAAAAGGGGAGTATATCCGAGTAGCGTAAATCAAATCGGCTTCACTTACTCTTGAACAAGATTCTTCGCATAGGATTGGATCTGTTTATGTGATTCATAGGAAAGAAAGTGGAAAGCTTCTCAAACTTGTAGTTGCATCAGCGAAATATTGGACTAGATAGTAGGATCCAGAGCCAAGTCAATGAATGTCCCGATGTCGAAGCGAAAACGTTGAGTTGGGAAGGTCCGAGAGTTGCAGGATCGAATCTAAGAGTTCTGGAATCTTAAGCTTGACATTGCTGATCACACATCGTGCCGAGCAATGGAGGGTTGATGTTAGTTTCCTATGTGCTCCAAATAAGATGGACCCTCTCGGATGTCAAGAAAGGTCATAGCTGCCCAAGTTGCCTCTTTAACTCATCCTGCAAGCTCATTGAATCTCGCCAAGAAATCCTGTTCAAAAGACTTGTATATAGGCTCAGGCAAAGTTGGCACATCACCGGGCGCCTCGAATATCTGACAGCTATCTGCTGGCAGTTCCCGTACAACGCCTGTATCTTCAGCCTCTACTCGTTGTGTAGAGGCGGCCATGTGCGGACCATAGCCCCTTGCTTCTCGGTCAATATCGTCTGCTGCAAGCTCTTTCTTGGTCCAATAAGCACTGTGATCCTCTCCTTGAAGATCCCGCCTTTTCTTTCTGGCTCGTAACCATAGAAGAAGTCCGGTTACGAGCGCTAAGAATACAAGAATTAGAGCAAAAATCATGCCTATCTTGGCGTCTATTGGGAGGCCTCGACTTGTGGTGCTTTGAGGGCCGGAAGGCGAGAGGGCATCTTTGGGATTTGGAGGCAGACTTGCTGCTGCATCCGTTGGGCACGCCGCAGCAGTATTGGTTGGGGCATACTTGGCCCATTCGATGCTCGATGGCGGGATCTGTGCCATTTGGCTAGATACCTCCTCAAAGCTCCTACCTGTGAACAGTGGATCTGTTGGCAGTGACATGTTACCACCATCGATTACGAGACCTGAAACGTCAACTGATGGCCACGATTGAAAGCCTTTGGTGCTTACCATAGCCTCTGCTTCCTAATTGACCCATGAACTGATAGATGAGACCACCCGACCAAATTGAAGACATTGCACCGAATAGAATCGATATATCTGAAAAAGGGCGGTAAAGGAATACTCCTTTCCTATCAAATGCTACAGAGCCATTGAAAAAGGACAACGAACCATATGAGGCCATGAAAATTGGCACCGAATAGTTAGATGGTATGTTATTCGCATAGTCGCTTATGTTCCCGTAGGGGGACATGTTGAGGCCCCAGAAATCGATGGTTTCGCTCTGATTGCCGCAATTGAGGTAGTCCGATACAGTACCTTTTGTCGATACCGCCGGCCAGCGCAAATAGATGGAGCTAACGTAACCGACAGGAATGGTTCGATAGTTCTTACGTCGAATGTGCGCTTTCACGTCACGGACGGCAGCTTTGACATAAGGCCCGGATGCGTTGGTGCCTATACCATTGGCAGCGTCATCCCCAATAACAAAGCCAAGTAGGTTGGAATAACTGTGCATTGCGTCAACCACGGAAGTATAGTGATCGTACAGTACATCATTCCAAACAGGGTTAGTAGTGCTTAGGGTAAACCCAGGTGTCATAAGATCAATCAAGACATAGATGCCGGCGTTTGCTAGTTCGGTCATGCATCCAGAGTGATCCTGCGATGGGTCAATGCCGCACGTACGGACAACGTTAGTTTGCAACTTTTGCAGAAAAGGTATGTCGCGAGAGCAGCTACGGTCGCTGTCGAGGTAATCGTAAAAGGTAGAGTCATAATTGGGGTCGCTCACTGGGACGGCGGCAAGATCCTGAGAAACATAGCCAGAATCCGGGGACCAAGCTATGCAAAGATTCAGTTTTAGCTGATCAAGCGAAAGGGTGGTTCAGATACTTGCGTTGGTAGACGAAGCCTTTGAGAAAACTGCAGAGCTGAGCATTAGCGATGGAGAGATCAATGTCTTAAGATATAGGTACAGACAATTGACTTCCATTGTTTTGATAGAAAAACTTCGACCCCTTTGAATCACGGAAGATTTCGTAAGCAGATGATATCGGTCACCAGGTCATAAAGGTTTGCATCGAAGTTTACCTTGATCACAATCGGATCTATTGCCTGACTTTGGCCTGATCGTGGATAGATGATTGTCGCTAACAAGGAAAGCAAAATCAAAGGAATTCTTTCATAGAGCATGTTTAGCAGCCTACTTGACAGAGCAACTCTCGAAGCATTTCGAAGGAGGGGACGTTGAAACAATTTATGGTAGCAGTCAAACGCATCTGAGCCCTAGCTATTGTGGCGAAGTATGTAAAATTAGAAGAGGGTATCTTTGAAAGGATGACAATGGCAAGGTGCAGAATTTGTTTCAAAGTAACGATTCGTTCGATTATCGTGTTCATGTAGGACAACCGTTGCACGAACCTTAGCCAGATTCGCCAGACGCTCGCTTGAATAGAGCTCAGAATAAATGCTGTTCAGATTTCGACCCAACATTTCGTAGGAGGAACAAAAGAGATAAGCATAGAAAATACAATTGAGGGTCTGACCTGATTTGCTGCCATTTTGCCGGTCTTGGTGTATGTAACGCTTAGTGTTTTACCAGACCCTACAATGTGCGAGGGAGGAGCGAAAATGTGTGTTCACCCTTTAATACTTGCAGACGGTAATGGCAATGATAGAGCGTAAACCTACATGCTTTCTGTACCTAGAACTCCAGCTGGTACAATGCAACAAGGTATAGCCCAAAAGACCCCTCTACGGTATGAAAGTACACTCGCTATGCAGAGATCACCGCTGAAGGCGTATCACCACCCCCGTTGATGCCCTGTTTCTCTCCTTTTGTGCCCGAAGCCTTAAGACTTGCTACACTGCTCGCATCAGCCTCCACATTGGTGTCTTCTTGGGGGGTCTCGGAGTTTGGAACATGCGATGGCTCCAGGGCATCTTGTGAAGGTACAGAATTGCCCTCTACGTTCTCTTGGGCCCCGGGCTCAATAGTCCCTTCGCTAGCCTTGTGCGATGTCGTGACAGCAGTCTTCTTCGGCGGTGTCTTAGGTTCAGCCTTCTCGTGTGTCTTGCTAGCAGAACTCTGCGTAGGACGCATCATTCTCGCTAAAAACCCTCCATCTGCAGGTTTCGAGCCTGCGATACTTGTGCGTGCCTTTGTTCTGGGTGCCGCAGCAGATGGAGCTGGCAAGGATGCACGTGGTGGCTTCGGGCGGGGTTGTGGTGCCGCAGCTGATGCCCGGTCTTTGTTGTTGAGAGTCGAAAGATTGCTGGCGGTCGTGTGAGATGTGCCACTAGGAGGACGGGCTGTAGTTGTACCGCCAAGCTTTGCTACCGAAGCGGCTGTTGGTGCGGTAAGAGAAGCTGGAAGGCGGACAACGCGTGTTGGGGATTTGGGATGTGGTTTTGTGTGTGGAGAAGCAGGACCTGTCTTTTTAGTATGATTCGGGTTTGTCGAGGTTGAAGCCGGGCCAAATTTTGAAGCTGTTGTAGTAGACGCTTTGGGTGGCGCTAAAGATCGGCTCGATTTCTGAGCTGGTGCTTGTTTGGGGTCGTTCGCAGATGATTTGCTCGTAAGTTTGGCAGAAACTGTCTGCTCCGTCTTTGATACGGGCTGTTTCGTTGGTGTGCTTACATCTTGAGGGGTCTTTGGTGTTTTAGGGGGTTTGCTGATGATTTCGGACGAAGCTGCCATTGAAGCAGAGGGAACCACGGGGTTGTCTTTATTTGTTATGATTGGCGAAGGGCGGATTGCGGTAGATTTTGTGTTGGTTGTTGACGTTGTGCTAGTCTTACTTGCCTCTGTAGGCTGGCCGCCGTTGACCTTAAGGTGCGTTGAATGTATCTTGGGGTGTGATGGAAGTTTGCCGGGATTCGTGGATTCTTGAGCTTTCAAAGTCTCCGTCTTTGCAATCTCAGGCATCATATCTGCTTCCTGTTCGAATGCATGACCCTTCAAGAGATCACCAAGGCTTGTCCGTCTTTCTACCGAGGCAGCAACCTCAGACACTGCTTTCTCGTCCTTCGGGTCTGATGGGAGCAATGCAGCGGTGTCGTCCTCGGCCGCAGAGACAAGCTTATTAGAGTCTACGGCTACTGTATTGCTGCATCCGGTTCCCGGCGCTGCCTCGGTGTGCGTGACGTTGGGCTCCCGTGGTCCACTTGGAGTGTCCTCTTCTTTAACCTTGGCCAAAGGGTCCCCCAAATCTTTGGCTGAGCAAGGCAAAGTAGCACTGCCGTTTGCCCTTGGCTTCTCTGATATTCCACCATCCATACCGGTTTCAGGATCCACCTGGCCGTCTCCGCCCAGGTGCCCCTCAAAGTTATTGCTCGAATTTCTCAACGAAGGCGCCATCTGACCACTTCGCTCGACAGAGACGAAGCTCGTCCGTACCTTTGAGAATGGACGTGATTCGGTACTTGTTATGCTTTCTGATCCAGTTGGAGATCGTCCACGGGAGGGTGGTGATATGCGCTGGCTGTTCTCTTCGAACTTCCCCAGCAACTCGCGTACACTACTGGCTGATCGTCCTGACATGTCTGTAGATCAGGAAAGTCGTTAGCCAAACCGATGCTATCAACGGTAATGTACATTTTCTGGGTGTTGTGAACCAGGTGAAGACATTTTCTCGCTGGTAAATGGTAATATGCAAACACAGACTTGAAACGAAGCCAAGCGCGTCAGTCGCGCCGCATCGTGAATTGCCCGAGTTTCATCTCGATGAACCCATACTTACAAATCTTCAGCGCAAGGACTGGTCACCGTCGCAAGCATTAGGACCCCGAGAAATGTTTCAAACGCAAGGAAAGCAAGAAGACATGTCATTCAATCATCTTGGGCGTTGGGCAGAAAGGAGTGTATTATATTTAAATTACATAGCGCATTCAGGAAATTTGTTTCTTATCCACCAATGGCCCCGCCCCATTCTACCATTGGGTCATTATATACATGCTGACTTAAAATGTGTAGAGGGGATACTCGAAGCTTTGCCACGAAAAAGCCTCAAGCCGCAAGCCAAGGTTGCTATCGTTAATCAACAGAAAGGAACTGGCAATACGGGCTTGGAGAGCAAAAACCCGCTTTTGTTAATGACTATGAAGAAAGTTTCAACATTCATACTATCTGCTGTTGGAGATTTGCTTTGTTCCATCATATGTACAATCCAAAATAAGCTCTGAAAACCACGAGGACCAGACAACCGCCAGGCAATCTCTTCAAGATCTGAGCCCAACGAGGTTGTGCATCTGGCCTTGCCATCAATGTATACCTCGTTCATACATTAGATATAAGTGTACTATTTTGCGGCTGGTAGCGCGAATGACGTCGACTCTCAGCTGCCTTATAAAGCGTCGCAAGATCTTCAACGGAGTGCTCAAGGTACTGAAAGGTCGAGAAAACAGTGGAAGCACAGCAAATGTATACAGTAAGACCTGGCTATAATGATGTCCAATTTCCCGACTAACCATAGGAGTATGCCCGGCCCGATGCACGTTCCGGTCCCGTGCACACCCCACTTTACTACTTTCATCTTTCTTCAAAAATCAACTACAAATTCAATATGACTTCAATTGAAGCAGCTCTTGCAGATCTAGCTTTGCAAGACTCACCTAACTACACTGCGACTGCAAAGAAATTCAATATCAATCGAAGCACGCTGTCGCGACGACATAGGGGTAAAACGGCCTCCGTTAAGGAAAGCAAGCAAACGACGTCAATTCTTTCAAATCAACAAGAAAAAGAGCTTATTCGCTATATAAACAAGCTTACCGAGCGTGATATACCCCCTTCCAATGCGATGATTCGTGTTTTTGCGTACAATATATCTGGAAAACAGCCAGGCAAAAACTGGTCTTATGAGTTCGTTCGACGTCATTCAGATATACTGCAGTCAAAGTTTCTACAAGAAGCTAATCTAGAGCGAAAAAAAGCCGATAATGCATATCAATATCAGCTTTATTTTGACCTAGTAAGTGCCTTCATTACGTTTAATTTCATACTAATATGAGGATAGGTAAAGCAAAAAATCGAAGAATATGAGGTTCTTCCTTCAAACACATATAATATGAATGAAAAGGACTTTCTACTTGAACTGCTTCAAAAGACTCGAAGAGTCTTTAGTTTAAAGCATCTAGACAGTGACAAATTGCTGAGTGCTGATCAAGACTACAATAGAGAATGAATCATCTTGATTGCAATCATTTGCATGAATATGACTGATATACTTCCTTCGATCATTTATCAGACGATATCAGGCAATATTCAGAATAGCTGACTTACTGAATATGATCTCAAAGAGCAATTCTGCTTCTTTGCTTTCTCTGCTACTGGCTGAACTAACGATGAATTGATCTACTCTTGGCTCACTATCGTATTTGATCGAAATACGAGGTCAAAAGTCAGAAATTCACGCGATTATCGTCTTCTATTCGTTGACGAGCATGACAGTCATATCAACATGAAGTTTCTTGACTGATGTGAGCAGAACAAGATGCTCGTGACTCTATATTCTTCTCATTCTACTCATCATCTTCAACCTCTGAATATCAGCTTATTCAACTCTTTGATCAATTACTACTCTCAAAACCTGAACGACTGAATCTTTAAAAGTTAAGAACTTTCTCGAATATCAAAAAAAGACTTTTTTGATCTATTTTGACCTGCATATCAAGCTGCTTTCACGTCTGTCAACATAAAAAGTGAATGAAAAAAGACAGAATTGCTGCCTTTTGATTCATCACAGATCATAAAGCAGATTAAATCGAATGCTAGATCTGATTCAAGTCATTCTTCTTCTTCAGCATTGTCTGAAGCTGATTGAAGAACGATTCGACGATTAATAAAGTCAGTTGTAGAGGAAGTAATTGGTTCGAAAGCTCGTAGGTTGAACAATACGATAAAAAAGCTTACTACAGATGTTGCTCTTCTGAAAGCAGAAAACGAAGATCTTCGACGAACAGTACGTATAGAGAGAAGTCGCAGACGACGTGACAAGCCTTTATTTGACGATTTAGGGGTTAATGATGAGGCAAAGGAAGTGTTTTTTAGTCCTAATAAGATTCAGGCGGCTCGTGATCGTCAAATTCAAAGAATCGAAGAGGAACAGCAAGCTGCTATTCAAAAGGCGGAAGAAAAGGAACAAAGGAAGCTTAGAAAGCTAGAGAAACAGCGTTTAATAGCTGAAAGAAAGGTGGAACGAGAAAAAAAGAAGGCGAAGCGAGAGAAGAAAGCGAAGCGGAAAAAGAAGCTACGGGCGAAGGAATTGAAGCAACGACGTCTAGTTCAGGAGCAAAAGCTGAAGGCTAAAGAGCTTCAGAAAGGGCAAAAGAAGAAGTCTAAAGAGGTGAAAGTACAGCAATTCACTGATTTTGTTGCTATTGAGGAGGTGAAAAGGGGGCCAAGTCAAATCAGGTCTACGCGAGCTGGAAGGCAATTCAAAGCTCCTAAGCGATTTGATGATTGATTCTTATAGCTTGGAAGCTTCATATAGATATCGACAACTCTCTATATTAATTGCAATTTGATTCTATGAATGGTGGTTGAATAATAATAAAAAAAGTATGGGTTGCTAATCGGGTTTAGGGTGTGCACGGGACCGGAACGTGCATCGGGCCGGGAATACTCCTATCGTTACCAGAAGGATAGGTATCATTATAAAAGACGGGCATACATACATATATGATATCGTTACATGGAATATCGTTATAGATGGTCTTACTATAAGGTAGTGTTAATTGATGCAAGACTACTGGTGCATGGTCTGAGAATCCCTCAGCAGAAAGGGGCACATATGGTGGCATAATTGGATGCAAACAGGTGAGAACGGCGGCCACTGATTTTGCTTTGAGAAACTCTCCTGAAACATACTCGTATCATTGGATCAACTTATTCGAAATCCGCACGAATGCCATACACAGGCATTTGTAAGTATCGTTGAGTATCTTCTTGTTCTAATTGTCGGTTGGCCGTCCGTAGTCGATGCTCACCACCCATGGATGAGATACGAGTGCTGAGCTGTCATTATTCCTCTGTGCTATCGTGTCTTGCATCCTATTTTGAAACGGCAGGCTAAGTGAGCTGGCCATTTGAACGCGCTTATAGGGCTGAGGATGACGCGCTTGTGACGCTGCATCGGCGGTTACACTCGCTGCCTCACAGAGTTTCGGAATCATTTCTTTTCATGATCTTCACTTTATCTATTCATACCTTATATTACCAAGCTTTTTTAAAAGCCGCTGCGAGTCAACGCATGTTCGCATTGCATGATGTCTGGACATACCGGCGAGGAGCGCCTATTGACCCTGTAAGGACTTGCACACAGTGATACTGCCAAGATGAATTGAGGCTAACCAACAAATCTAATACAGCTATGCAGACGTACACTACTATTTCAGTGCGCCTACTCCCCGGCCACTTTCTCACCGGTTCGACAGAGGATCCTACCTGTACCTGTACCGGAATAGCAATGGCGACGGAGGCAGGTTGGAGATAGCTAACAATGTTGGCAAGCCGGAACAAGATGCTTTCACTGGTAGTGAGTGCTATCGCCTTATGGTGCAACATACTGCAAAGCTCATGCTCAAAACTGTACAGCTTTAGAATCCCCAACAATTCGGCAATCTCATAAGCATCCAACCTTATGCACCATAACGGTAGATGGCTACCAGAATCCACAAGCAGTTACTTCTTCACCCGTTAAATATCCAGAGCATCATTGGCGCCTTCCCAATACTGATCCTCGAAACGAGGGGAAATTCCTCTTCCGCCTGCACACCCTCGACGTCTATTTTTGGACAGAAGACGACGCCCATTCTTTTATCCGTACTGTTGGCAGAGTTGTCCAGCAACAGCAGCTGGAAATTCTCGATGTACCTCCAGCTCCGGCAGCTCACGAACAGATCATGAGTCCTGTGGTACAGCAGCTCGAAAATGTAGCAATAGAGGACCCAGCCTATCACAACGGACAGACTCGTAATTCCCGCACGACCTTGACGTCCCCCTCGCCTCTGTCGGCTGCAAGCGGGCATCTAGGAGCCACGAGAGATATTACGCTAAAAGTAGAGGATCCAGCGGCTTTCAAACCGCTTCCATACAATCCCGCTGCACCTCCAGCGCCAGAACCTATCAAACATCGCGAGAAAACTCCTCCGCCCCCGGAAGCTGAAGCAGGGACAGGACTTGCAGCGGCTGCACATCACGATCAAGCCCATGCAATATCTTCGTCTAGTCCTGCCCCAGCTCAACCACAGTTCTCGCAAAGCTATGCCACTGCTCACCACGATCCAACACGCACATCTTCCTACGCATCACCGTCGCCCTCTAGTAGGTACACGGCCTCTTCGCCGCTTGTACAAGGTCACCGTATTTCAAGTGCTTCTTCTTTACCAGGGCCTCCATCCCAGACCAGGGGGCCTTCATCTAGCCCATACGCAAATGCTCAGTCTTTTGGTCCACCCCCAACAAATCCGGGGAACTCGCCAATGGTACGTTCCCAGCAACTCACCACCACTTTTGGCCCACCTCCACAGGACCCGAACGCACATCTTTATGGTGGGGCCGAGAAGCCTCTGGACTCTCCAGCAACTCAAATTCTAGGAGACTCATACGTTAGTGGCCCGCCACAACCTTTACAGCATTTACAACCGCAATACGCAGACTATCTCGCATCCCATTCTCCACCACAGCGGCCTGTAGCTAGCCAATCTGACTATAAGGATGACCAATCTCGACAACATCATGGACACCATTCGCACGGCAACGAGTACGATATCCATAGTCAAGTATATCGACCTACCGAGGAAGAAGCACCTAAAGTCAAGCATCACAAAGTACCTGAAGCCGGAAAGGTAGATAAAGGCGTGAATCGGTTCTTGAAGAAATTGGAGAAAAAGCTTGGTTAACGCACCGGCTTTTCCACTGGATCTATCACCCTAGGCCACCAAAGCTCTACGTAACTCGGATACCTAAGTCTCTAGATCCTGAAACCAGAGGTACAAATAGAACACCAGTCTTGGGTTGGCAAGCGACCATGTAATGCTTGTCTGGACGAGTGCATTTTCATGGACGAGTTACATTGGGGCAACAGGGACAGATGCCGAAACATAAGCTGACGAGCACCAAGAAAATATACCAACAAATCCAGATCAAGGAATAAGGTTGTTATTGGGATGAGATGAAAGCACCGATGCTACTCCCACAAGCAGGCACCCCCTTCGTTTCCATTGACGAACCAAACAAATTCGCACTGTTCCTTGTTGATTGCCTTAGGTGGTCTCTCTGTAGAGGTATGGGAGGCATTTGGTGGACGTCACTATTTGGCTTGAACCCAGGCAGAGTGCAATGTACTTTGATATACTAGGTTGAAGACATCGGAATTGTCTTGAATAGTTACTGGAGATATGGTATACTGACAGCAAAGAATGCAACTTTGGATTTGGAATATATAGCAGAGCCATTCATTCATACCCTACAATTCACAGACAGAGCAAACACCTTGAATGAATTGCCATTGAAGATGAGGAAATAGTCCCATCAAAATCCTTGTGCTAGCCTTGCCCTTTCTCGCTTGCACAGAGAAGCGAGTAGGCGCGACAAGCAGCACCTTCCCGAGAACACACCACTGAATGTTTCATCTATCTACTTTCTAATAATTCAATCATATGATTCTTACATGAATGACCTGCGACGATATAAAGACAGGCTCTACTCAGCTGATGCTCTTTGAACAGCCATTGAGCCAATCCCCACCATAAGCACCTGGGCCAACAATTTCGATTTCTCATTTGTGCGTATTTTAATGCGGTGTTGGATTTTCTTGCGCTTCTCCTCAACTTACCAGGGCCGACGGTGAATACGAATTATTTAAATGTCGAACGACATGGCCGGAAACAATGGGGATGGCAAGGAAATCCTGGCATGGTAAGATATCATACATTGAGTAGACAACTCCCCTTCAGCTTATAACTAAATAGGTATGGACTTTTACCGGCACGAATAGTAGACCTTGTCGGCGATTATGCCGGCAAGGAACTCTTCCTTGTCGAGGGAGACTCTTTACTTTTGAGGTGTTTTAGTGACCCCAAACTAGACTTTGATGGTATGTACTCCTGTTTCCTTCAAAACTACCCTACTACGAATTGTTCTATCTAGAGTACCATAAAGCCCCCAGCGCGGCGTTGAGGATTCCCACCGCAGAGGAATGTCTCTCGTGCATGGTTAATCTCTCTATAGGCGGGTTCCAGCTATTACATGCGGCATATGCCGTGGAATACTTTCTCAACGGCCTCGTGCAAAGGAAATGCAATTTTCACATTGTATTTTTCGAAAAGCACGAAGAGCTATGCATTCCTCGGGGCACATCCGCTTCGAACAGCAACAAATACACCCTAGCTAGGGCTGCCATTATCCGGCACCTTTCAGTTCATCTTCGAAAATCACGGCCTTCTATTGAACTGCATGTGTTTCAATCGCTGAATGACCCTAAATTTCTACGTTACTTGAACGTGTCCGGCATATATTTTGTAATGTGTCACGATGGTGCTAACCCTGTCCCGGCATCCGAGGACCCTTCGATCTTGGTCAAGTCTGAGGCAGAAAGAAACCGGATTGAGAGTCGAGAGACTTCGAGAAAGGTCGCTTTCAGAGGAATGATCTGCTGGCTGATCAATCAAGGTTACAATGCAGCACTCATCAATGGGCTTGAATGGGCAGACACCAAGGTCATGACTATGGTTGTGGAGGGTTTACGCCGCTCAAGGCTAACACTCAATGTATTACGAGATACTGCTCCTTCCCGAAGCTCGCAAGATCTTCTGTTTCCGGACGACTTAGAGTCACGGCTATCAAGGTTGGAAATCAGTAATAGATCAGAAGGTGGTCGTGGTGGGAATAACTTTACTGAAAGGATTCTCTTAACCATCTTCACACTTGCCCAAATACTACGGGAGGATTCCACGTTCCAGGAATTAGCTCTAGCGTTTCTTATTCATACAGTCCTGATAGAAGAGGTGCCCATCTCTAAACGACGACAAAACTGGACATCGATGAAGGGGGACTCAGATATGCAGGTTGTCAAATTTCTTTCGGCATTTGCCGCTGCATCAGGACGCATTATGCAAGACGATTCCTGGAGAGGGGCCTTGGAGAGCAGGAACATGCTGTGCGACATCGTTGATTTGGTAGATGGACGATTGTTCTGTGGAGTTGTTCATCAGATGGCCGAAGGATACAATGAGAGTAATCTCTCGCCAGAGATAATATCCAAGCTCGGCATCCTTACGCAGGCGCTTTACTCGAGTTCTGGCATTCGGCTCCGATCCGACATCAATGGAAGTACTCCTGACCACACAGTGACTGCGTTGGAAAACCTCGATCTCCAGGATAAATCTCGCAACATATCAGTCCTACCTTTCTCAAGTCGTGTATTTGACAAGCATCTAGCATCAATCAGCATCTCAGTCAATGATTCTAGGTTACCTGAAGGTCAGTCTGCAAGAATCTTCCGCGAGGTTTCGCACTGGCACAATGCCAAGCGCCGTCTTGATGCAAAGATTGCTCCGCCTGTCTCGGATAGGGAAAAGTCGCGAGCCTTGAGAAGAAACCAATTCTTCATGGCCGAGATGCAAGCTTACGCGGCAAGCTTGACAAATGCAGCAGGTACGTTAAGTATTTACTCAGGCAAGACCTCAAAGTCTACTGATTAGATGTCTCGCTAGGTAAAATATTAGAACCAGAAATCGTTACAGTCTCTGAGTCTTCAAAAGTCACGAAGACTTCCCAAGAACCACAAAGATCTCAAACTTCAAAGACAAGTTCAAAGGGTAAGGGAGCCGGAAAGAAGGCGCAGATGCTCGAAGATATAGCCGCTAGCAAAGCCGCCAAAGAAGGTGAGAATGCCGAAAAGACTTTCTCGTCATGGCAGACTGTACGCAAGAGTTTTGATTCAGAACGCCTTCTTAGATCAAAATATCTTAAGACAAAGGCCTACCTGAGAGACCTTCCTCAGTCCAAGCGGGTAATCCTTCAGGCTGAGATTGAATTTTACTTAGTCGTAGTACTGCTCGATATCTATAGAGGTCTTTGCAAAATGAATAGAGACGAGGACAAAACGAGCAAGGAAGAACTTTTCGGTATCGCAGGATTGGTTTGGGACCATATCCGTAGGCTTTCGATTTCTACCAAGGGCTTGACTAAGACGATTGCGGACTATATCAAGCAAATTGTGAATCTTCTTGGATTACCAGCAGTCGACATCGCACCGCCAGCCGTAGACCGAAAGCTCTCTTTCGATCCCAATCTTCGACTTTCAGACACAAAAGAGCTCTCGGTATCCCTAAATCCACAAGACTTTCAACTTCTTCATTGCGGGTAATCTTTCTTCTATTGCTCCTTCAAAGTAGTATTGCTAAATGATAGCTAGTCCTTACATGGACCGGAATCTAGATTCTGCGCCAGATCCTCGCGTACCTTTCGAACCCGATGGCTGGCAAAGGAAAGTCCTAGATGAACTAGATGCCGAACGAAGTGTATTTGTTGTGGCACCCACCAGTGCTGGGAAGACCTTCATCTCTTTCTATGCCATGGAGCGCATCTTACGCGCCAATGACGACAGCGTACTAGTCTATGTTGCACCGACAAAAGCATTGGTCAATCAGATTGCTGCTGAAATCCAAGGACGGTTTAAGAAAACGTACAAGCATGCGGGTAAATCAGTCTGGGCCATCCATACTCGTGACTATCGGATAAATAATCCATCCGGGTGCCAGATTTTGGTTACTGTTCCTCACATACTGCAAATCATGCTCTTGTCGCCTTCGAATGCCAAGACTTGGTCGCCAAGAGTACGATACATTATCTTCGACGAGATCCATTCCATTGGACAAGCAGAAGATGGTGTCGTATGGGAGCAACTCCTACTCTTGGCTCCGTGTCCGATAATTGCGCTGTCGGCGACTGTCGGTAATCCTGAGCAATTCAACTCTTGGTTGGCATCTACGCAGCAGTCATCTGGATTCAAGTTGTCCATGGTCACCCATCAACACCGGTACTCCGATTTACGAAAGTTCGTTTTTCATCCACCAAAGAAATTTTCTTTTCAGGGCCTAGCAGAGAAACCTTCCTTTGCCACTCTTGGCTTAGATGGGGTTCAGAACTTTGCGTTCATGCATCCAGTGGCAAGCTTGGTAAACAAATCTAGAGGTGTACCTGATGACCTTAGCTTAGAGGCAAGAGATTGTTTGACCCTGTGGTGGGCAATGGAGCGGCATAAGACAAACGACTATCCGGTCGACAAGTCGCTAGATCCTTCCAAGCTACCGAAAGTGATCAGAAAAGCTCACATCATCGATTGGGAGAAGGCCCTTAAAACTCTTTTGAAGGAATGGATGAACGACCAGAATTCTCCATTCGACAAGGTCTTGGAGGATCTTAGTAAACCTTTAGACGAAGATCGTGGTGATGGAAACCAGATCTCGAAGCGTCAAGCTACGACTGCAACCACGGACGATTTTATGGATGTCGATACCGAAGATCTATTACATACTACACTTCCTCTAATATGTAGGCTTCATGAAAGAGATGCGCTTCCAGCAATTTTCTTCAATTACGAGAGAACGAAATGTGAAAAAATCTGTAAAGCGGTCTTGATGCAATTGGTAGCCGCAGAGGAAAAGTGGAAGGAGAACAGCCCGTCGTGGAAGGCATACCTCAGCGGCTGGGAGCAATGGAAGAAAGACAAGACAAAATTTTCCGCAAAGAAGGCACCAAAGATCGTTCCCAAGAAGAAAGGAAAAGGAGATGATGATGATGATCCAACCTCAAAAGCCGATAGAGTACAGGATGCAGCAAATGATGAAGCAAGTCCTTATGCGAGTTTTGATCCCGAGGCCCCAGTCGACGGCTTTCATTTTGCAGCAAAGCAGAAACTCGAGACCGCGGAGTTAGCCCAGCATTTCTGGCAGCTTAGACGAAGAGGAATCGCTCCGTGGCTCATGGACGCATTGACCCGCGGGATTGGTGTTCATCATGCTGGAATGAACCGCAAGTATCGTCAAGTGTAAGTTAAAATTCGCCGTCCTTACTCGCTCTCGTACACATGCGTCTCTTTTGTTGCTCCAATTATGATCTCCCAGTGCAGCTATCCTAATTGCTATCGGACTACTGACATCAATCTTAGTGTCGAAATGCTATTTAGAAAAGGGTATCTCCGGGTCGTGATCGCAACGGGAACTCTAGCTCTTGGTATCAATATGCCGTGCGCTACTGTGGTTTTCTCGGGTGATAGTGTTTTTCTAACGGCCCTCAACTTCCGACAGGCAGCAGGTCGTGCTGGACGTCGAGGTTTTGACCTACTCGGGAATGTCGTCTTCCAGAATTTAACTACGGCGAAGGTCTGCCGCCTGTTAAGCAGTAGGCTGCCGGACTTAAATGGTCACTTCCCTGTCACGACTACACTTGTGCTTAGACTGTTTTCGCTGCTCGAGGAGTCGGGCGAAAGCCCATACGCTGTACGAGCAATTAATTCCCTGTTATCGCAGCCACGACTGTATCTAGACGGACCGGCATTCAAAGACCAAGTGCTACACCACCTTCGATTTTCCATCGAATATCTTCGAAGACAGAGCCTTCTGAGTTCTCAAGGCGCACCAATCAACTTTGCTGGTCTGACATCCCACCTATACTTCACAGAAAACTCGAGCTTTGCGGTGAATGTACTTCTTAAAGAGGGATTCTTCCATGAACTATGTTCCGATATCAACGAGAAAACGTCCAGCGTTCTTCGATCGTTAATGATTGTCTTAGCCCATCTCTTTGGACGGAGGCCGTGCAGGGAAGCTGACCAGGAATATATCGAGAATGTTGTGAAGCGATCCCCCTCGATCGTCTTCTTACCTCCACTGCCTCCTCAAGCAGCACGCATACTTCGCCAACACAACCAGGAGACGCTTCAGATATTCACGACGTATGTCAAGACGTTTGTTGATCAACATATCAAAGAGGATGACTGTAAGCTGCCATTGACTGGGGTCGAAGCTGGAGGTAGTAATGCCGATGTGGCACTCGCCGGCACTCTGCCGCCTACGCGGGTTAGATCTGCCTTTGTCGCTTTATCCGGGCATGGAGATACGTTCGACACCATTTCGGATTTATGCCGCACGACGCGTGGAGGGGTTTTCTTAGAAGAAGCTGTGATACCCCATCTGGATGTATATCCCGACGAGTCGAAGACTCCACTGAATGCTTGTAAGCGTCCGATGTTACTTGTTGTGTTTTATGCGAACAAGGTGCTGACACATGAAACACAGATCTGTATGATTTCTATATGCACGGAGATGTAGACGCTATTGAAAAAGCAAATGGTGTCCGCAAATCAGACGTGTGGTTCTTGCTGAATGGTCAGTTCCTATAACTTCCTCCCTATCATCTCTTCATCCTGTGTTGAGCTGATTGGTTCACTCTTGGTTAGACTTTTCAATGGTGCTGGCTACTATCACCACAAGTCTAGCCAACTTTCTCAAGCTTCCAAACTCCGATCTCAGTATGCTCGACATAGTCGGAGAGGGCGATGAGCAAAATGCCCAGGAAGATGATAAGTTTGCAGCAGACGTACCAGATCTGACAGATGGCAGCAGTGTGACCAGCACGCAATCGGAGCGGGGAAAGGCACTCGCGAATGTGCCTGTTTTTTCAAAGGCTCGTACAAAGAAGGTTGCCGATGCTTGGGATGATAATGATGATGATGTCGATGATAACAATACCCACGAGACCACGAATGGAGGATTGGATGAAAAGAATGCTCCTGATCTGAACGGCCAAACGGTCGACGAGATTGAAGAGGGATTTTTGAAGGTTTATAAGGCGTTGTCGAAGCTAAAGTTGGAGTTCGATGAGAAGTTCCATGCTATGTTTGCATAGACTTGCTTTCTGGAAGCAAGAGGTGGGGATATCTGGAATCAACACCGAAATGGCATAGACGATAGAAAGGGTGTATGATTCTAAACCATGGCGGTGTGCTGTTGCTAAATATGATGAAGTGCGAGTGTGCGACCATGAGCGCCGAGAAAAGCCTTTCAGTCAAGACTTTTGAACAATAGATGAGAGCAAGGTATTTCGTGGGACCGTGACATACGCGTGCTGCAGAGCTGAAGCAGTAAGTGCTTAACGAGAGGAAGGTACCTTATTCCGTAGAGAGTAGATAACGTGACACACGTTGGTAAGTATCTATCTATTTTGGCGTTGCCCTAAAAAGTCGGCGATTGGAATGCCGACAATCGAAAATCTTTTGGAAGGTCTTGACTCTACAAGGCATTGTTCGTTCAGGATGGCTTCTAGATCCTTGCGCATTGGCCTTTTGCCCGGGGATGGCATCGGGCGTGAAGTCATACCAGTCAGTACCCTCATCAGAACAGAATCTGAAATATATCCCGTCTAATTCACACAGGCAGGTCGACGAGTCCTCGAAGCTATTTCAACCTCTTTTAACCTCAACTTTTCCTTCGTAGACCTCCCCGCTGGCTTCGAAACCTTCCAACAAACAGGCACTGCCCTTCCCGACAAGACCGTCGAAACTTTGAAAAAAGAATGTGACGGCGCCCTCTTCGGAGCTGTGAGCTCCCCAACCACAAAAGTCGCTGGCTACTCCTCCCCCATCGTCGCCCTCCGAAAGAAGCTCGACCTTTACGCCAATGTCCGGCCCGTCAAGACCACCCCCTCATCAAAAGCCCAGATCGACCTCGTCATCGTTCGCGAAAACACAGAAGATCTCTACGTAAAAGAAGAGCGCACCTTCGACGCCCCCGACGGCTCCGGCAAAGTCGCAGAAGCGATAAAACGTATCTCTGAGCGCGCAAGCCACCGTATCGCTACAATGGCTGGTGAGATTGCGTACCGTCGCCAGAAGATTAGGGATACAGGCGTGCAGAGCGTGCACTCGAAACCTCTGGTCACCATAACCCACAAATCAAATGTTCTCTCCCAGACCGACGGTCTCTTCCGCGAAACCGCCCGTGCCGCTCTCGCCGACCCCAAATACGCCCATCTCGCTGTCGAAGAACAAATCGTCGATTCCATGGTCTACAAACTCTTCCGCCAGCCATCCGCCTACGACGTCATTGTCGCGCCTAACCTGTACGGAGACATCCTATCCGATGGTGCCGCAGCACTCGTGGGTAGCCTAGGACTCGTACCAAGTGCAAACGTAGGTGACAACTTCGCGATTGGGGAACCCTGTCACGGCAGCGCACCGGACATTATGGGGAAGGGCATCGCAAATCCAATCGCAACAATCAGGAGCGTTGCGCTGATGCTTGAGTTCATGGGCCAGGAAGCGGCTGCGGCGAAGATCTATGAGGCTGTGGAGGGCAATCTAGACGACGGCAGGTTGTTGACGCCGGATATGGGGGGGAGGGCTGGGACTGAGGAGGTGGTGGAGGATGTTTTGAGGAGGTTGTAGGGTGAATGGACGGATGGATCTGTAAACTGGTGTATATAGAATTAGAAGGCATATGTCTGGAAGGTTTGGGCATTGTGGATTATCGTGACTTGAGCAATGGTGTGACATGGTTTACGTGTGATAAACTCTTGACACACATATAAGCTGCATCCTCTGGCCAAATCATCTACTTCTTCAACATCTTTCGAAAACCACCACCCCTAACCCAAAACTTCTGGAAGATTTTGACTCCATGATTACAACTTCGACTCGAAAACCAAAACTCAGACCTGACGTCCCCGTACCAACGAGGTTCTCCACGACTATAATATCTGATCTGATCAACTTAAATACCTCTTCGATTAATTCTCTTACTCGACATTCGTAGCATCCCTTCCCCTCTGCCTTTTAAGCCATCAAGGAAAAAAAAATGGGTTTTATCTAGCTCCCTTATGGAAAAGCCCGATCATTGCCAGAATCCCAAATCTTTTCCTCTTGCCAGTATACTCTCTCGTCTAGTCTATTCTATATCCAAAAAAAAACACCGTCTACGCCCTTCGTATCTACAGCTCCCCCCCCCCCCCGCCCCCATCAATCTACATCATCATCTCCCGGCTGGAACCCCCCTTCCCCCTCTGCCATCTTCCCATGCATACCCCCTTCCTTCGCCTCCAGCCCCTTCACTTCTCCCTCGTCAACATCGTCTTTATGCAAGAGCGTGAACACGACAACGAAGTATACCTCATCGGTTTCTTTGTTTTTGAGCACATATCTTAGCGAATCCTCGCCGCCGAGATAGCCTAGGACTGAGAGGGAGAAGCCGGGGAGTTTTAGGGAGAAATCTGTTGCGTGCGTGAGATTGTTGGGTTTGATTCTCCTGGGTGTAAGTGGGTAGAGAGTGCGACGAACCATTGAAATCTAAATAAGGGTTGAAAAAATCCCCCCAATACACCCTTCCACCTTCCCACTCCCAGGACTTCTTGTTCTCCTCTATCAAAAACCACTTCTTCCTCGCATCCGCCGTCTGCGGCACCCCCAATTCCTCCCTTGCCTCCTCCCCATCCCCCTCCCCTCCCTCCTCAACCCCCTTTTCCTCCCCCATATTTACCCCACTAACCACCCCATCCCCCTTCCCGCCCACCTTCGGCCCCACTCTCAGAGCATTGATACTACTCAATGCATTCCCATACAAATACGGTGTATCCGCATAAACGTCCCCATCGAGTCCTGGATCAATGGCCCATTTTACGATCTTGAGCGCTGTGCCGAACCCCGGGGGGAGGCGGTCACGGACGGGGTGGTCGAAGTCGTTGCCGAAGACGAGAGAGTCGCCAGGGATCGAGGTGTGTGGGAGGAGAGAGAATGAGATGGAGTATTGGTCGTGAGTGTGTGGGGGGTGAGAGAAGTAGGGAGATGTGGTGGGGGAGTCGTGGGGGAGACCTGAGGTTGGAGGGGAGGTTAGTGGGGTATTCCAGGGGGGGAGGGTAAGGGGATGAGGGGAGGTACCGCGGTAGTTTTGGATGCGGACGGATATTGAGGCTTTGCAGAGGGGAGAGGAGATGTGGGTGGGATGCGGGGTGTTTACGTTGACGATTTGGTGGGTAGAGAGGTCATAGCCGGGGCCGGCGGTGACGCGGAGGAGGTACTTATCTGCCATTGATGGGATGGGTGGGAGAGAAGGCTGGCGGCGGTGATTGCCAGTGTATGTTACATGGTGAAACTTGCAGGATAGGTAAGAAAGAGGGTTTGAACGCTATGGCGTCATTGTTTACAGTTTGGAACATCACATGTGAAAGACCGTTTTCTCCGTATGATTTGCCCAGCCCAAAAATGTAGCTTGCTTTTAAAGTAGCAGGGTGGTTTTTCTTTCGGGTTAGGGGGTGTCCAATTTGGAAGACTCCAGCCTAACAGATGTTCGGCAATTATGAAAACAGGAACTGAGTGAGAACAAAATCCCAGTAAACGCGATATCCAGATTCCAGAGCTGAGATATGACAGCATAGAGATGGCAGCCAACATCGCACAGCTCGTATAGTAACATCACGAACGCCCAGTACCACTAATTGTCAGGCTGGATTTGCCCCCCTGGCAGAAGATGAGGCCTCCTGAGACCATGAATGCCACAAATCCTCTTTGCAGCCGCCAGTACCTTACTCTTAGCCCCTCAAATTCCCGGTCTCTTCGCCACCCCAAACAATCATCGCCTCCTCTCAAACCAACTTGTCGCCCCCAACGCTGCAACACTCTGATCCATCACGAACTCGCCTACATCAAGGTATTTGCCGACCCACTTTTGGATTTCTTTGCTATCCGAAAGCTTTTCTGATTTGAGACTAGGGCTGCCGTCCCCATTGAACAGGGTAGAGTTAGCTATCGATCTCAAGTTCCTAAGCCATGCTGTGCTTTGTTCATGACCGAGGGCCAAGGGCTCAGGGGATGGACGGAATGGCATACGTGAGGCCTGTTGAGCGCTTGACGCCCGCGAGGAATGCAGATACTGTTCGAGGTATTAACATACGCTTATACATCGACTTGGATATAAGACATACAGAGGACTAAGTCAAACGCGTAATGGGTCAGTCGACCGAGCTTGATTTACATCGTAATCAGTCCCTAGACTCTTGGTAGAGAGAAGGAACAGAAACCCACCATCGTGGCTATGAGGTGACAATAGAGCTGTAGATACTGTTGTACTTTTGGAACGAATTGAAGTGTACACTGAGATCAGCGACTCTTTAGCCCAATTATTGAGTTGGCAGATTCGAGGAGCAATTTTTTGCACACAATCTGATCGTGCTGTTGTGGTCTTGCTGTCGAGTAGTACTAGGTATGAGAGAAGAATGCCTCACTGTGCACCCAAGTTAATCATGCGGGTCACGCTACCATGGTCAAAGTAGCTAGTTACCGTAAGCGCGACAGCGGCTAAACGCTATGACCACTTCCTCAACGATTTACAATCAACTAATAAGCGCGATAGTCGCCCCAAGCAGAAAAAGCGATATGGATAAGACTGTTCTCGCGAATCAGTTACAATCGGACTATTCGACCAACGTAATCAGCAGCGCATACAAGATGGCAGATTCCTTGAAACACCAGGAGAGTGGTCGTACGCGCATTGAGTGGCTATCTAATTTAAATACAGCATACAAGCCTGCGAAGAATTATCGTCGGACGTCGATTATCTGCACAATCGGCCCAAAAACAAACTCCGCCGAAAAAATCAATGTCTTACGCAAAGGTATGCGTTCCCTGAATCGCCTTATTGCACAGGACTAAAGTCAGATATGTAGCTGGCATGAACGTTGTTCGCATGAATTTTTCTCACGGAGCTCATGAGGTACGGCGATAACCAAACTGTATCCACTGCTGTGGTGGGGTTTCCGAGGACATGGAGGCTAACCAAGGGTTTCCAATAATAGTATCACCAATCAGTCATCGACAATGCTAGGAAGGCAGAGAGTGAACAGCCTGGCCGCCCTCTGGCGATTGCTTTGGATACCGTTCGTTCAATGCTACTATCCTCTCCGTTATCGCTACCAATTACGCTCACTGCTAAGTTATATGTGATATACTAGAAAGGACCTGAGATTCGTACCGGTAATACTGTTGGAGACCAGGATATCCCAATCTCCATGGGAACCGAGCTGAATATCACGACCAACGATAAATATGCTACTGCCTGCGACGACAAGAATATGTGCGCTCTTCCCTAAGCATGAGGGATCTTAGGTATTAAAGCTAACATATTAGGTATCTTGATTACAAGAACATTACCAAGGTCATTGCACCTGGTCGTACCATTTATGTTGACGATGGTGTTCTCTCCTTCGAAGTTCTTGACATCGTTGACGAGCAAACTCTCCGTGTCCGTTGCATGAACAACGGCAAGATATCATCTAAGAAAGGGGTCAACCTTCCAATGACCGACGTCGACTTGCCCGCTCTCTCCGATAAAGATAAAGGAGATCTCCGTTTCGGGGTTCAGAACAAGGTCGATATGGTGTTTGCTTCGTTCATCCGTCGTGGAAGCGATATCACTGCCATTCGCAAAGTTTTAGCTGAAGACGGAAAGGAGATTCAGATCATTGCCAAGATTGAGAATCAGCAGGGTTTGAACAACTTTGACGAGATCCTCGAGAAGACTGACGGTGTCATGGTTGCTCGGGGTGACCTTGGCATCGAGATCCCCCCCGCCCAGGTTTTTATCGCCCAGAAAATGATGATCGCCAAATGCAATCGTGCCGGCAAGCCTGTCATCTGTGCGACTCAGATGCTCGAGTCTATGACATACAATCCTCGTCCTACACGTGCCGAAGTTAGCGATGTTGGTAATGCTGTTCTAGACGGAGCCGACTGTGTCATGTTGTCCGGTGAGACGGCCAAGGGAAATTACCCCCGTGAGTCTGTCAGCATGATGCACGAGACCTGTTCTTTGGCCGAAGTCGCGATTCCATACGTTAGCTATTCCAGCGAGCTACGTGCAACTATCAAGTCACCAGTTAGCCTTCAGGAATCCTGTGCGATGTCTGCCGTAAGCGCCAGCTTGGAACTTAACGCTGGTGCTATTCTCGTCTTGACTACCAGGTAATGTGGGCACACTACATGATATTTGGCATATCTAACCCTCACATAGCGGCTCTTCGGCTCGTATGATCTCGAAACACCGTCCTGTTTGCCCCATTATCATGGTTACTCGCAACGCCACAGCGTCTAGAGTATGTCCCTAGTATCGATATATTTTATAGATGCTGACCACATTCATCAGTACTCGCACCTATATCGTGGCGTCTATCCGTTTCTCTTCCCCGAGAAGAAGCCTGACTTCAATGAGCAAGACTGGCAAGTGGACGTCGACGGCCGCCTCAAGTGGGGTATCGCCCAAGCCATCAAGCTTGGTGTCCTAACTCATGGAGATAACGTTGTTTGCGTTCAGGGCTGGCGTGGTGGAATGGGTCACACGAACACTATACGCATTGTCCCAGCGGAACCAGACCTTGGACTTTCAAACGACTGATGAGCTCCGGTTTCTTGATGATGGAGCGGGTGATGGGGCATGATTTTGTGCAATAACAAGGTCGCAAGGTCGACGTGATATGAGGCAACGAACTTTTAGATTCTATGCGTAGAATGCCAGATTTCTAGATCGATGAATTCCTGGGTTCTTTAAGTAAGCTACATAAGTGATGCATCGAAAGTCATGAGATATTTGCTGGTCCTGGAGGTACGACCGAAAACTACTCGCGTTCTTCCCTGTCGAAGACATCAAGCAATTCGGTTTTGTGACAATGAAGTTACAGTCAGGACAAGCGACATCCTCGCACGCGGATTGATTTCTCGACGATGTAAATAAATCTGAGAGATACATACTTCGATACCTCTGGTGCCTTATCAGCGCTGGTTACTAAGCCACGTCTGAGGGCTACATCGTATGTACAGTAATGGAGCCTCCGGTTACTCGGAAAGCATTCGCCATCTAATTCGTCTTCTAACCTAGGCCTCTAATAATAATTCCTGAGAAGTTCATTTCTGCAACAATATGCATTGTCATCATCTTGGCGACCTTGAAGAGCATGTCGCTACTTCACCACTGCTGCCACCTAGTGGTGGGTGGTGGATAACTTCAACAAGGCTCTGCCAAGCCCGCGAGAATCCGAAAAATGTTCAACAGACTCTTCGTGACCTTGTCTATGACATAGCTGGTCTGCTGGTAGGCCGTTTTATTGTGATGCTTGCTCTTCATTTTTTCCTTAAATCCAGTCCATAGCCTTGTCAATAAAACAAGAACTTTTCTCTAATTCTTAAAACAACGCCGCCCGAGTTCCTCTCGCTAAGTCCAAAAAGCTACTGAAGCGCCATGGCTGCAACAACTATCATCCCGACACTTCCTCTCACCGCCAAGACCCTCATTTTTGATACCGCCTCGCAGACCCTCAACATCCACGCCTCCCACCCGGTCCCCACACCAGACCCCGCAAAGAATGAATATCTTATCCACGTTCGAACCACAGCCCTCTGCACCCGCGAACTTGACTGGCCCACCCTATTTCCCGCCGCTATATTCGCCGAAAATCCAGAGAAACAAATCACGCCGGGCTACGACCTTGCGGGGACGGTCATAACGTCTCCACCAGCCTCTCCCTTTCACCCCGGCGATGAGATTTACGCTCGCACGCGCGCGTCTCGTCCGGGGAATTGCCGCGAATACACCATCTCCCGGACAGAGGAGATGGCGCTGAAACCGCAGAAGCTAAGCTGGGTAGAAGCGGCGACGGTACCGCTGTCGGCGATAACGGCGTGGCAGGCTTTGTTTGAACACGCTGGGGTGAAGGGGTTAGATGATCCGAGTACGGACGGGAAGAGGGTTCTCATCACTGCCGCGGCGGGCGGGACTGGCGTTTGGCTTGTGCAGTTGGCCAGGATCGCAGGGTTACATGTCGTGGCCCAGGTCGGCAATGCGAAGAATGACAAGTTTGTTAAAGAACTAGGCGCATCGGAGACTGTGAATTACAAGACGACGAGCTTGAAACAATGGGCCGAGAGAGAGGGCATGGTGGATATCGTGATTGATCTCTTGGGAGGAAAAACGTTGGAGGATGAGTGGTTTTGTGTCAAGGACGAGGGCACTTTGA
>JAABUT010000155.1_pt1 | contig 124892 bp, 134 predicted proteins | sample 5559281 | NCBI WGS metagenome assembly JAABUT01 (sample SAMN10711880, study PRJNA513359) | rock metagenome | isolation source: Antarctica rocks | place: Antarctica: Victoria Land, Ricker Hills nord | collected 2016-01-04 | reverse complement strand
ATACATGTTTATTGAAGCATGTATTATACACAGGGGTAATAGCAAGGGGGGTATATATTTATAGTATCAACTAAATTGGCTGTTCCATGAGCATGTGACCATCGACGAAGCTATTCAGAAAGTGCTTCAGCACCTGCCAGTGCACTTATTCAAATGAGCCTGCTGACGAGTAGCTTTCATTGCCAGTACGTATTGACAGTAACGGCATCGAACTGTAGTAAGAGCTCTTCCAGGTACGATTATCTGCTGAAAGGCTTCAGCAACGACCTCGTTCCGGGGCTTACCACCACCGCGTTGCGGACGCATGGCTGGTGGTAGGAAGAGAGATCTACTCCGTACTCCATGAAGCAATGGTGACATCGTGACAGCGAGGTCAAACCCCCTGAGCTAAACAAGCTGGGTTTAGCTTGCTTACATAATATAAAACCAATAAACAAACATGAATAAACCGCTAAGAGGTATTATACACGTTTATTGTAGATAAACGGTTTTTTTCTACCCCTAGTAGCACCTCGCAAAACCGAACCGCGTTTAATCCCCGTAGCATGTCTTTCCATCTTTTGGCTTTTGGCTTTTGGATTTTGGCTTTTGGATTTTGGATTTTAACATGGTTCTTCTCTGTCTTCCGAGTATCTTTGCCAAGAACCAAGCTACGGTGCAAACACATCGAACCGCGTGCGATTAAGGAAGGCTCAGCCCATACATTATCCTGATCATCTTCCATGTAGCATACCGAAATTGGAAGGCTACACCAACGTGTGACACTTCCAACAATCTTCAATTCTTTCACTGGTCACTATCTCTTCTCGGTATCAGAAGCTTGTCGAAGACATGATTTCAACTCCAACGGACAAGTGAAATGAAAGCAGTACTGACCCTCTGAGGGGATTACCTCGTTCAACCGCATATCATACATAGTACATGAATATGATATCACTACTTCCCTAGTCAATCCTCCTCTAACTCCTTGATCCAATATAAACAGACGTTTCTCAAAACTCAAAACCCTCCCAGCAACATACGGCAACTCCATTGACACAATGGTTACAATAAGCGCTATTTACACCATCATCAATCAACTTTGACAAGGAATTGACGCAAGCCCAATGGCAGTCCTGAGGACTGTTCCAGCTGGAATAATGCCCCTTGTAAAAACCCATTACACCTGATCAAAGGTCAGCATGTCTCTAAACCCAGACCATAGTAGATAACTTACCGGCACAGTCAAGCCCATCCCAACCTTGGTCCCCATACCCCGCAAGACACATCTGGAGAACAGCTTTGTCGATCGTCTTACCGTCCTTGCCCGTTGTTCCTCTAGATCTGCCATTGCCGGCGTCGCCGCTGTTGCCGCCAGATGTGATCGGCATGCGACTTGTGAGTGGGCTAACCTGATAAAATAGAGACGGACTGCCTTTTTCGCCACCCCATTTGAAGTCGAACTGATTGAGGATGGGGTCGCCGTCACAACCGCTGTTGAGTTCACTCATGTCGTTGACACAATTATCTGCCGAAAGCGAGGTCCCCGCTGCCCAGGCAACCTTGAGGAATGCTGCATCATCGGTATTGGAGTTATAGCTATTGGAGTATTGCCCTTCTTTACCGCCTGTTGCGAATTGAGCGGCATGCGCGCAAACATCGAGTACCTTCTGTTTGAGAATATCGGGTTTCATGAAAGCCTTCTGTCCGCTGTCCCAGCCGTTGCAGGATTTTTCGAAAGGATCACCCTTGAGCGGTTGGTATGTGTATTTTAGGCCGGCATCGCTTCTGTAAACACCTCCGTGCTTCAAATCTGCGGGATTGTGTACGGCATCGTTACCGTCACACCCGCTCACTGTGGGACCGAAATCTTTCTGACACTCGTCAGTAGATATGTCCCAATTAGAGAAGTCTCCCCCTGACTTCGTTGGCCAATAGATGGTCAATTTTATCTTGTTATCGAAGCTTTTGAAGGTAGTGGTATCTTGGTTGCCATGAAGGTTGCCCTGATCCGAGCAGAAGTCCTTTACCGCTTGTGTGACCGCTGCTTCAGCCGCATAAGTATTTGTGCTTACGCCGTTGCACTTTGAATTCGGCCCATTAGTGCCCCCACCAACGAAGATCTGCTGGGCCTGATTCAAGGCATCACTGAAGCTTGCATCATCACTTCAAGGTGTGTAGATTTCTGACTCGAGGTCTGGAAAGCATTCGCAGCTAAAGATCGATCAGCATGAGTGCGCGTCTATTCTATCGGCCATTCCATACCCTTTGTATATGTTAGTCGTGCCGATGGGACCCGTCACCTTGAACCCAGTGTCAGCAACACGATCCAGAAAGTTTGGGCGGCGGAGCTTACCCCGTTACATAGTCCATTGGGATCCGTTCCACCACAATTTTCGCAGAAAGGTCTGATATCGGGTGTAGCTATCATAAGGTAAGACTCGATTGTCAATCAAATAAACGTTCTCCGGACTTACGACACGCTTGTGATGTTGTGCATTTGCACCCTTTCATGAAGTCCGCCGTACAGACTCCATTAGACCCATTGCAGAGCTCGATTGCGCTACAAAGCGGAGCGAGATTATCTGGGGGGCAATAGTTCGAGAACTGGAAATTATTGTTTTGAGTTGGAACGTCAAATCGACGTAAACTGTCGGATGTTCCTTTTGTGTTGAAGCAGCTAATGATCAACGCACTGATGGTAAGATGTGCGAGCGTTGAAAGGACTGCTGGGTTGACATAATGAATACGGATAATCATATTGTTGGCAGCCCAGGCTATTAGTTGAGTCAAAGCTTGATTTTGCGCATCGATAACAAACAGTGGAAGGCTTGGTAATTGTATCACCTTCGCAGCTTGATAGTAGATGTCAGCTAATGACCCATCGCTGCCGGTTTGGCTTAAAAATGCTACCCCTTCTTGCAATAGAGCAGTCGCATCGTTTGGATTCTGCCGGCGACGCACTCCAGTGCCGTTGCATTTTGGTTCTGCGTTGAGAAAGTCAAAGCCGCGTAGTGCATCGATGTCGGGAAGGACGTAGGTGACTTTTCCGTCACCGATAGTGGCTTGTGGCGCGTCCGGCTTAGGATCAGGTACGTCTTGGGCTGATCCGACGCCTATTGCTGCAGAGAGAAGACAGAAGATAGCGAGGAGACGCATCATAACGGTGGTAAGGATATTCTTGAAAGCTTGCTATCGAGAGGCCATTAACGGGCTGCTCTGCGAAAACGAAAAGAGAAAAAAATAAGATGACTAAAGATCTGCAAAGGAACTCTCGAGTTATCCTTTCAGACACGAGTATGGGAGCGAAACCTATTTATTCAAGAAGCACTGCCTGAAGATACACTGGCGCTCTTTCAAAGAGGTAACTACGCGCCTTGTGCATACTTCCCACCAACAAAGGCTGACTGCTCACGGAATACATCGCCAAGATTCATATCGTGAGATTAAGATGAGGCGCAATGATATTGTTTTTAAGGCCTTCCGTCAGCACTAAGACTATGAAACCGCTAAGACCGTGCGCTCCATGTAAGCTCCTTATAACTATCTCTCTTGAAGTCTTGAAAAAGAATATCTGGATAATCCAACCCCTCACTCAATGAAGCTGAGTAGCTATATTGAAGCCTCAGCAACATCTCGAGAGGAGGACTCAGGACGCCTAGGGAGTAGCGAGCTCTGATGCTTGTTGAACGAAGCACCTTTGGTCGTACTTCAGGTGTTTTGCATGACATGTCTGTACCTGCATAAGTCGCACTCGTATGCGGTTTCCAACGTTCCATTCATGGAGACCAACAGAGATATGTAGAAACCCGTGATGGCTCGAATCTTATTCCAGGGTTCGGGAAGGTATAATAGCTTTAAATTTGGTAAAGCATTTCTTTTGGTCTTTTTGTTGGCTTTCGGCAAATTTCGTGTCAGGTCAGGATGTATGGGACTGACCGGAAGCTTCATGGTGGTGAAAAATTCCGTCTTTAAGAGGAACACGGATCTTGTTACCTGATTAGATTCAATCAGTCTCGAGATTTTGAATGTCGAGGACAGAGGCATGGCCGGCGAACCAGATACGTATCGAGGCGTCAGCTACTGAAGATTCGCTTGACACAACAAAGTGTGCCCACGGAGCAGTAAGCCACTCACTGCCGGCTATGCTAGGATGAGATGATTCGTGACAAGATGAGGTGACTTGCCATAGATGTTCGGGTCGGATGATTGGCTGTGACGGAGTCCATCATGCAGCTTCGCTGATTCATGCTCCTCATATTCGCGTAGTCTATATGCAGGTAAATTACGTTGAATTCTTCTGTCTGAGGTAGGTAAATCCATTGTTTCCACAAAGAACTTGGGCAAGAACTAGCGATTGCCACGCTGAGTACTTATGAACGGGAGGCACAAGTTGCGCTTACACAACTCGCTCAATACGAAGAAGTAGCCTTTATAAAACCGAACCGCGTTTGATTCCCGTTTTCATGCCCCGCACTTTCGCTTCAAGGATAATTTGAAAGTGTTTGTGTTTAACTAATTCTGAGATTGATAAGCACTGTTTTGATAGTTTTGATCAAACTTCTAAAATAAATTCTAAGAATTTCGCTGAAAATTGCTGTCATACTGGTCATTTTTTTCTCTGCAGTACTCTGCAAAAAGTCACGGTCACTTGAACGAAAACACGTAAAATCGCGTATCTTCAAAACAATCAACCTTCTTCAATTTGATTTGAATTCATACACCCTTGTGACATCGGTTTAGGCTCGACTCATGAGGAACTCTATGCTATTTATATCGAGTGAACAAAACTCTCTGGGGGAGAAAATCACTCGCCGTCTACACGACGACTTCACGTCGTCGAAACAATGACCATGAGACTATGTATCAAGTTTGCACCTATAGCTTCTATTCAGCGCGTGACGCTCGAGTAAACTCTTAATGAGTGTCTGTGTTGTTCGTTTATGACGCATCGTCTTTGCTCTGCTCTTCATTGATGATATTCTATACAACGATGTCCCGATTCGATCCTCGATTCGAAGATGAAAGACGTTTTCTTTGCATTCGTGATGCTCGTGATTGTAACGTACGTAGAGCTACGTTCTCTCACTCAATGATTGTCATTCATTGCGCAGAGAAATATGTGATGAAAGAGAGATGCACACGATGAGAAGGTAGAGTGTGATTGTACTGAGTAATTCTTTTCTTCTCTTGATTTGACTTGTGTCACGTAGACGTTGAATGAATTGTTAGTATAGACGTGCGATCGCAATCGTTCGATGTTTGACTCTGATCGATGAAAGAGAATGCGTTCTGATCGTTCTCTTGAGCTCTCGATTTTCCACGTAGATAGATGCATGACTTGACGTCAAGTAAAGAAGGTGAGCTCAAGCCTTCTCAGTATATCAGCGTGATCGACGAGTCACTACTCCTTCGGGCACTGTAGTCACGACTCTCAGACTGAGAATGACTATTCTATCTGATATCTTTTCATCAATTACTCGGCGGCACTGTCGATGTGATGAAGACGTTTCAGTATATCGACGCAGTCGACGAGTCGCAAATCCTTCGATCACTTGTAGTCACGACTCTCATACTGAGGCCGACTATTTCACTAGATATCTTTTCATCTCTTACTGACATCGACATGTCATTAATCTTCTTCGTAGATCGATTGTGACTGTTAGGGGGGATGTTGTCGCGTGGGTGAAAACTCTGCACGACGGCTTTCCTGGTCACGCAACGTTCTAACATCGTTCGAACTGCGTCGGATTGAGATCTCTTGGCTCTTCTGACTTCTATTCAGAACATAGAATCAAAAGGTTCGTAGCCGGCACCACGTACAGGTGAATCTCGTTGCCGGCCCCAACCTTCTTCAACCCACATAAAGAAAAATAGTCAGAAAAAAGCTCAATTTACGGACTAAAGGAAAAGTTTCAGAGCAGGCTGAGCTAGAAGCTACACTCATTCAAATCAGTCAAAATTTGAACATTTCTCACATCACAATAAACGAATTTTTAGCATTCGACTTCTTCGAACTCTCAACGCAACACTACGAATTCACGAGATTTCTCACTCACTGCAGAAGTGCAAGACTGATGAACTGAAAGTGTGTCATATCGATTACTCTCGCCGGCATGTTCCAATGTGCTATCTTCCCCTCAGTAAGCAAGTTATATTCTTAGCTTATGGTTGTGGTGACTTCGACACAAACCATCACGCAGCAGTGATAGTGCCTGATAATGTGGTTTAGCATCCGCTCATACAGCGTCGCCCCTTATACTGCTACCAGAGTTTGGTCGTTGCAGACACTCAACAGGCCGTGTTTCCTCATTCACCGTCGCTATCGGAGCACAAAATCGCTATTGTTATCGCACATGGATCCGACTACCACTGACTCTCATGCGGCCTTGAAACCCTCAGAGCCAGCTTATGCCTGGCATGAGGCTGTTGAAGATATAGAAAGGTATGGCCCCGGTGGCTACCACCCTGTCCATCTCGGCGACAGATTTTCGGCCGGCCGCTACGAGGTCATCTATAAGCTGGGATATGGCAGCTATTCGACCGTCTGGCTTTGCAAAGATATTCAAGAACAATGTTACGCTGCAGTAAAGGTGGCAGTATCGGACACCGGGGGTGCACAGCGACGGAAGGAATTCGAACTCGAGATATTTCCTACCCTGCGAAATGGTAATCCAACTCACCCTGGAAAAAGGTTCGTGATTCCCTTACTCGACGAGTTCACTCTCGAGGGCCCGAATGGGCATCATCAATGTTTTGTATTGCAGGTTGCCTTGAACAGTGTCGCTATAGCTAAAGAGGCCAGCGTTAGTGATAATTCGATGTTCCCTGCCCAAGTAGCGCGGAGCATTGCTATTCAGTCATTACTAGCTCTGTCATATATACACTCGTGCGGGATCGTACATGCTGGTATGCTGCTTCTTCCGATCTCAGATATATATATCTGCTCACTGTTATTAATATATAGATCTTCATACACAAAACATCCTCGTCCAAGCGCGATCGTCTAAGTCATGGCCACTTCCGGAGCCCTATAAGCTTCCAGAGAAATTGCTCGTCAGACGACATAACGGCGCGCCGATTGGAACTGATGTTCCAGAATACCAAATTCAGCCAACGGGCATATTGACTCCCAGCGATACGATCGCTCCCAGTTGCAAAGTCCTGATCACGGACTTTGGAGAATCATTCTTCATGCAAACCCCCGATAAACCCTCTCAACAATCTGAGCTTAACACTCCAATGCTCGTCCGACCCCTAGAAAAAACTTTCGGGTATCCTATCGCAAGCGCCGCGGATATCTGGACGATAGGAATGGCAATCTTTGATATACTTGGACGGGGTAAACTCTTCCAAGATTGCTGGCCGGACGAAGATACCGTTGTCCTCGAAGCAATCAGCACCTTCGGCCCATTGCCCCCTAAGATGTGGCAAGCCTGGCCTAACCGTTCCAAGTACTTCAAAGACGATGGCTCCTGGCAAGATGAAAATCCCCTGGAATCGAGAATCTCAAGGCCTTTGGCTCATCGGCTCCGTGATTGTATGGAGCATGAAGCTTGTTCTAAAATTTATGGCTATTCCGATATGGAGTTGCGGAGTTTAGAGAAAATGCTGCGTTCGATGCTGCAGTATGAGCCGAATAATCGTATCACCGTGGATCAAGCTTTGGGGTCGGAGTGGGCTAGAGACTACGGAATTCCAGCTCTTTTGAAAGCTGTACCTGACGTGGATCTGTCTAGCTTGGGAGTAAATCAGACCGTTGGTGCGGAAAAACAAAGCTAGATTGGGGTAGGACGCATTAGTAGGATCCTTCCTGGGGATCTACATCGAACAGGGAGTAATGTTGAAGGTCCGCCAAATCAGTTGATTTAAGCCCGTCGCTATTTAGAGCAAGCTTGATTTGTAGACGGTGGTAAAGCCATAAAACCGAGGCGGCTGCGATCTGACACTTTGCATCACTGTCTTTCCCCGTCTTTTCGCTACATTTGAATTCGAGGGTTAGATACGAAGATTATATGGGAGTCCGCCAGCAACTAGTCCAAGCCAGATCGAAAAAATGCTTTTCTCAGGTCATGACTGAATATATTGATTGACCGCATATAAAGTCATGTCTGGCTCAATGTCCCAATCATATGTATGCTCAAGGTGAGAAGGTACAAGAGGCCCTTCCTTCCCAGGTTTTCATCGGTCTCGACATAGCACCCCGAACTTAGGATCGGTGGTCACCATTTCCGTTCGGGAAAGGGAGCAGGGCTGCTTTAGAGGGAGCAGCGAGGGAGCAGCGAGGGAGCAGCGAGGGAGCAGGGGGGAACAAAGGGGAGCACTGGGGGAGCAGGGGGGGCATTGGGGAGCTTGAATTGGCTGCCTCGTTCCCGGCTATAGCTGCTCACGTTATCTGTAATAACATTCGTAAACACTGTTGCCTGGCTTCAGCATCCTGCTGCCTATACTCAGCCCCTCACCAGAAGTATTCTTTAAGGTACCAATTCTCCACGCAGCCTCTTCCTTCACGAACTAGGGTTCTCACAAACTTACGATCTCTGTTTCATCGTCCTCCTCCAGGATTTCTAACGCACTGAGATCATCCTGGAATTTGCGGGCACGCTCTGGGCTGCCAAAGGCCGCAAGAGCCTTCTCTCTTTGCTGAAGGTTCTTGATGGGGGAGGTGGAGGGTGATGACAATGCCACTATCCTGATTAACGATCTGAACACTGAGTATATCCTGCCCTTGTCCCCCATCTTCCATTCCATTAGACGGCTTTGGCTCCAATTGCCCTCATTGTCGATACGACAGAAGCGGAATGAGAGACCATCGGAAGCCGTGCCGTAGACGACAGAGTTTTGTTTTTGCGCGTCTTTTCTATAGGCATGCACTACACCCATGCATGCCGTTAATTGGCCAAGGCATGAGTCGGTGGAGTTGTTCTTCTTGGCTTCGATGATTATTAAGTTGGTGGCAAGATTGAATCTCTTGTGCGATTCGTACCAGACCGTATAGTTCGCATATCCGCTTAGCAGCCTGATCTCTCCTTTGTAGGTTATCTGGCGTTGGAATTGCGTCTCGTGCTGCAGTTCTAAGACTGCAGGGTCTTCTGACGGTGATGAAGCTCGCTGCTGAGGGACCTGCGCGTACATTTCCTCGTATATTGCAGAGACTAGGACCTGATCTATCATTGTCCGTGAGAATGCTTCGCTCGTCTGATGGGTTTTGGAGATGACTACCAAGATTCTATCGATGTTGTCTGAGAGATACTGGGGTACTGCTATTTCATTGATGACATTCCAGAGAACATCGTTAACCTGATGCAAGTTGAATATTTGATGTGCATCAGGAAGAGAGAGCGTCGACGGCGCAAGCTATTGACGTTAGTCCTATTATATCAGTAATACAACCATTGGGTGAAACTTACTGAGGGGATCTTCTGTCGTGCATGATCGTTGAGTTCGATGATGTGGTGTTTCAGCTCGTTCCAGGCAGTTTTATAGTCTTCTGGTTCAGTGTCAAAAAGCCTTTTAAGATCATCAACGTCCAATACTCGTTTTCTCTTCAACTCAATGGCCGCAGATCCGGTAGGTGCCATGACTGGAGTTTGATTGAAGGCTGACTTTATTCGACTATGAGAAGACACGGGCCACAACGTAAGTTCTAACCTCGTGGTTCAGAGCACAAGGGAATACGGAAGTAGAGGGAGGGCAAATGGGGGAGCAGCGGAACATATAGGCGTTAGCACGGGTTGCACCTGACGCAATTATAGTACTCACCAGTCACTACAGATCTACCAAGATACAGTACCCGCACTAAGTCTTCGGCTAGATCGCGACTGCACCCACAAAGCTCAGAAGGGCTTCGTTAACTTCAATTTCTGGTAACAAGACTTCTCACCAAAGGTGAAATATCAGGCCAGGCCCAATTAGGCCTAAAACCCACTCAGATAGGACGGAATTTTAAGGTAGTTCAGAGCGTTTTGGGGAGACTTCAAACAATACCCTGCGGAGCCAATGAACCCAGATCAGGAAGGCTCGTATCAATTACCCCCCGTGCAGTTAGGATACTGTTACGTCAGTTACGATCGAAGCCTAAAATCACCTGGAGACAGCTGAAAAAGAACACCAGGATCGATTTGGACGCGAGAACTCTCAACGCAACACTACGAGCCCACGAAATTTCTCACTGACTAGCTCTTAAGCGACCGAAATTAACACATCCCGTATGCCTCACAGGTGTGCAGCTGTAATCAAAGCGAAGGGCTGGCATACCAAATATTGATTGGGAAATTATAATTCATATTACCAAATAGTTATTCTAGTCCAAATATTGAAATTCCCCAACATGATTTCGGGGTTCCATGGTCGCATGCATGCGGGGGGGATGGTTTTGCGAAAAGAACGATAAAGAAATAAAAAAGTATGGGCTTAGCCGCGATTCGAACGCGGGGCCTGTCACATTCACAGAGTTGCAATTCAATTGCAGGGTATAACCCGAAGCGACAACTGCAGATTATTAGCCTAGCTGTAAAAGTGCTACAGCGAAGATGACTAACTCATACCACTAGACCACTAAGCCCGCGATGCACGACATCGCTCATATCAAGTATCTATACCTGACAAAGAAACTTGTCCCAAAAGGTTTAAAAAAAAAAGTAGCAGGAGGACGGCGTTCTTGCGCACGATTGCAGACTGCTCCTATCTGATAATCACTTCCCGTACGCCATCTGGCATCTCAAGCGAGAGTCGTTGAGAGCTAGAGCAAAGCAGGAATGCGTGTCAAGAAGTAGAAAGTGAAACCCGGTCATGATCACCCTCAACAAACATGGCGGAGCCACCTTCTATGCCTGCTCTAAGGCGGAAATGGCAACACTATCCTATATGGTAAGATGAGAGTCGCCGAAGAGAGAGCAAATTGCTACTAGATCCAAAGAGCTGTACTGTAAGTCACAATTATCAACATAGGTCTAATTGTTATACACGCGATCTCTGCATGAACATGGACGATACCCTCGCATAGACTACGCGATCTCTTCCTAAACACAAACGATCTCCTTGCACAGAGTCTATGCAACGATCATGATTTTCTGAAGTAGCTGCCCGTACCCTATAAGAAAACTAATCCTTGAGTCTGCGCTTTCAGGCTCAGGTGCGTAAGGGACATGGAGAGAAGGGACGTGCTTGAGAATTGCGCGAATAACCCCGATCCGCCCCCTCTTGCAGCCTCAGATATGCCGGACCTCGAGAAACTCGGTGCCGACGTAATCAACGATATTACTCGGCGGATGACCAAGAGGAAACTGGTCACAAGCACCACCACACCTTCTTTGATTTTGGGCAATATCATAGAGCTCTCGGCTGCTGATCTGGAACAATGGAAGGCACTCCTTAATGATCCTCTGACAGTGTCACCGGCGATCGTACAGCACCTACTTAGGCTCAGGGACTCAACCTCCATATCGCCCCGAAAAGAACAGCCCAGAGCCATCTTCCATATCAGAACATTTCAACTGACAGTCGACCAACTTCGCAAACTCATCCCGGTGCTCGTCGAGACTAGAATTACGTTCTTCGGCCGAATCTTCGAATGGGAGAGGAGAATCGCTACTCTCCCAGATCACGCTCTGGTCTATCTTCGACATACCGGGGTTTCGAAAAGCGATAACGCATGACAAAGGCATCGACGCGACCTAAGAACAACCAGCAAGGTCTCTTCAGTAATGCGGACTACCCACGTAATGATGGACATGTTTTCGGAAGTAGTATCCGGCTGCTTGGTTCAAGAGATCCCCCACCTTGAGGTATCAATAGATGATCCATCTGTTGACATTCGAGAACAGTTGCTTATTTGCATTATGGAGCAAGGCACAATGAACATTAGCATAGGTGGCTCGGCGTTTTCGGTTCTTAATGACACCGACAAAGCACATTTTGAGAGCTTTGGAACTGAAGTTTGGACTGCCGCAGCCTAAGCGACTCCCGAGCCTTCGGAGCCGTTTACATCGAAGGTCCGAGATTATGCCCTGCAAGCTGTTCATGAGATCTCTAGGGTTTCGCTAAAACTAATCACGGAAGGCGGAGGCTTAGAGCATTGGGCAAAGGTGATTACTGCTCAAGCCACGCCCAGATGTCTGAATAATGAACACACAATTGTGCTCTTCCTTGGTCAAACCCCTTCGAAAAAGGCCAACCGCAATTCTCCAGGGTTCTGGGCCAGCGAGAGCGAAACCTCGAAAATCATGCTGACCATGCTCGAGAAGTTCCTCCAGTGGGAGGTTGCACTCACGAGTAATCAGGAAAATGGGGTAGCGGATATGATTGATCAGGGCTTTTTACCATTTTTGAATCTGTACGCATGGGGGAAACCCGGCAAGGAGGGTTTTAAGCCCGCCACAGATCTTCTTCGCGTATACCTGCAAGCAGTGCGACCGCTGATCATCGTTTGTTTGGGCCGCGAGGTATACTTTCATATTTATAACCGAAACTAGCTACTAACGAGCTTCAAAGATAGCAGATGCGGCTTACCGAGGGTTTTCAGCCGGCTTCAAAATCGATCTACGCGACGAAAAGTTTTTCAGCTCTGTTGAAGAGCTGATCATCAAAAGACATGTCAAAGATAAGGCATCTGAAGACGACAAAGATCATTTTTTCGTCCAGATAACATCTTATCATTCAGGAGCTTTGACTTTTTAAGGCGTATCACAGCGACCGATGCAGCGGGTTTTCACTTTGACCATGTTCAAAGTTTGTGTGACCATGTGCGAGTCGCTGGAATACTCTACTGAGCATCTTGATGAGTATGACTTGTGCCAAAGGATCATCAACGATGTTGAAACGCGGCTCGCAGCAACGAGTTTCAATGCGGATTTTCATTCTATGAAAGATGAGATCATCCAAACCAACGGCGAACTACGTTGGAGGGATGAGTCCGGACGGGCCCCCTAATCTCCGACCGCCTGAACATCAGATGGACTGGGACCGGCACCGCGGCCCCAACCGAGCTTCAAAGTAGATCGAACCGAGACCCTTCGAGACGGGGCGACATGACATCGCCGTTGGCTGAGTGATCAACATACTGCTCCTGAGTGGAAGATTCGGAAGGATAGGCTCGTATAGAACAAGGAATCATCAGGAGGAGGGAGCGAAACATATTCGGAACAGTAAGCAGAAGAAGAGAGGAAGAGAGGAGTAAGAGCTAAGGAAAATAGTAGATATGCCACATACGGTGAATGCTCTTCGAGATGGTTCAATGAATAAAAGGTATGTGGTCTCTTACCAAAACCGAAGTGCCTAGGATTCACCCCGAAGTTCGCAGTGTCGCGCGACGGGTACCCGGGTTGCGCAACGTTAAAGCAACGGTCACCCCAATCCCAAGGGGAGATGTACTTGTCGCGGTTGTCCTTCATTTTGGCTGAATATCAAACGGTCCAGGATTGGGCATCCTGACAATCCGTTGCTGCGCCTCATACAGGGCAGAGGTTTACTCCGGTGCTGCTCTGGCCGCTCCGGCCGTGCCCAGCTTGCTTCGGGCTGCTCATTGTCTGATCAGGTTAAAGCAGCGTCTTGCTCACCTTCGAGACTAGAAGTAGAAACAGAAAAACTACTTTGTTGTCCTGTTAATAGTTGTAATACAGGATTATTGCTTGGCCAACATCGCTATCGATGCGGCACGTTTGGCTATGGATGCGACTACGCCGCAAGGCTGAGGCCCGGAGAGCATAAGCCCAGTTATGTCCAAACACACCAGGGAAAGGAAGACCACGGCGTTAGAGACACTCATACTGCCGGATTCTAGATGGCATTCCATTCGCCAAATCACGATACAGTGGAATCGTACCTACTCCCTCGGTCCTTCCGTGTTCTTGGCTGCGTTCCCTGCGTGAGGCACTTTGAGGTAGCATTGCAAATGTGACTACCTTGGACTAGCTACAGATGGAGTCGACTTTCCGTTGATTGTGCTGCTCCAAGATGCAGCACGTTGGTAGATACGGAGTAGGCGCACGGCAGTCTTGAGTCTCAACTACTGTAGCACCAACTCCCAAAGGTGACAACCGCCCCCCCCTGGCAACCCACTTCCCGCGCGAACCGGGGTGGCCTCCGCACGGTACGTAATACGGAGTGTTCAATCTACGGTGGAGAGTAGTCCATTATGAATTCAACAGCATGTAGTTTGTCTGTCTGTTCGACTCTTCCGATCACGAGCCTATATATTGAAAGTCTCCTTATACTCGAATCACGACAATCCGTTATCAAATCGATGATCACTCGCATCTACTCTATGTAAAAATAACAAAGGGTAGTAGACCTTGTCAAGTCGAGAATTGAAAAATCGAAAATCGCATTCCAACCGCCTCAGCTGCGACATCGATCTGCTGCTCATGTTCTTGGTGAATGTGCTTCTGTGGGTCCTAAAATGCTCAAATCAAAGAAATGTATATCTTGAAGTAAACATCGGTCTGCTAACGATCTTCTCTTCGTGCTCGCGTTGCTTTTGCATCTTTTGCATCTGTTCATTATGGCCGTCTCATCCCCGATTTCCTCTCCGCCTATTGTTACAGCCCTCTCACCACCAAACAAACAACAATCGAAGCATTTCTCTCCCCCCCCCCCGCATTATCCCAAAACCTCTCCCCAACCTCCTCATCCGCAAAAAAGCTCATCTCTACTCACCTCACCGCTCATTCTTGTTCCCCTTCCAATCAACACCCAAAGTCTGCACATTGCGAGGGCCAAGTCGGGCATCGACTTTCAGACCGTCTAGACCCTTCTCTTGCAATGGGCGAGTCTCATTTCGGCACTGATCTTCGTATATGCACGCAGTCGCTACTCGGTGTGTTTCGAGCTTTCTGATATGTTCATCTGGAATAATGTTCACCGCAAAACTGTATGGTTAACGCAGTCGACGATGACCGAACTGATCATGAGGTTTGCTTCGCAGACATGCATGTAGCGAGCGCCCTTATTTATAGAGAAACAAAAGGTTAGGAGAGAGAAAAGCAGAACAATATAAACAATGGAAAAGAAAAAAGAAAAACATTGAAACAGCACGCCTTTGTACACACAGTACTCTCTCCGCACACCCACCACTACCTACTACACCTCGAAACAGCAAACATGCCACCCAACCCCGCCCGAAAAGATCCAATTGCCAGCGCTCAATTTTGTAAAAGCGCTGCTAGTTATTTGCACGAAATATCCGAGGGTCAAGTTGGTGACTAGCCGCTTGGCGGGAGGTTTTGGTTCTTGCGTAAGTAAGTAGAGGCTTGGGAGTGGGTTTTGTGGGGGGTTTGTTTTGTGGGGGAAAAAAGGGTTGGTTGGTGCTGGTGCTGGTGCTGGTGCTGGTGGTTCTGGGATAAGGGACGGTTGGCCTTTTTGTTTTGGAAAATGAGGGGATTTTGGCACGATGGAGGTGCGGTAATTGAGCGTGGGAAGAACTGACATTGACGTTCTTTGCTCGCTCGAGCGCAGACTCGGAGCGTGGAATGCGCCTTGTGGGGCTGTGACAGGGCGGCGTGGGTTCATCGCCTAGGCCCTAGAACCCGTTTCATGCCGTACGCTGGGAGCATGCATGGATGCGAACTTCTGACAGATGAGTTGAAGGGTTGTGAGATTGAGAGGTTTTCTTCGAGCCAGCTGCTCTTGAGATTTGTCAAAGCTGGATAAGGGGCAGCGCTGCTTCATCTGAGTCGCTCCACAATGCAAAATATGTCCAGTCCCAGAAGCTCGGATCTCGATCCCCAAACCACCTTCCCCCCAATACCCTCCCACCCACTCCCAACACCCCACCCCACTTCAGCTCGTTTCCGTCTGCTTTTTTACCGCAAGTCCCAAGGCCACCACGACAAACTTCTTGTTCGGCCCCACCACAATCTCTCCCCCCAGATTCGGCGTCTTCTCGCCCACGCATGCCCTCAGGATCTTCGCCCCAAAAACCGCAAAATTTACCAGGCTGAACTTATCCTCGACCCAAACGCCTGGGGTTGGATCTTTCACAAACAGGAAAAGCCTGCATGTGTTATATCTCTGTTGCCAGACGGGGAGGGTGCCGGTGCCGACCCAGGTTCTCTCGATCATGGCGGTAGGAGTAAGGAGAACCGCCTCGATGATAACGTCGCAGTCGGAGCGGAGTGGCGGAACCCAAGCGGTATGGTCGGTCAGACACTCTGGCACGTCTGTTGAGGTTTTGTTTAAGGAGGTGCGAGAGGGGATGAAGTCGGGGATGGCATCCTGGGAGATGACGGTGGAGGTGGAGGTGGAGGGTGAGACGTTGTAGGCTGGAGTGGAACGGGGAAGCAATTTTGGTGCAAGGGCGAGAGTCGTTGGAAGGAAGAACGTGAGGATGAGGGTGAGAGAAGAGAGAGAGAAGAGCATAGTAAGCGCGAGATATAGGCTCTTTGTTAATAAGAGAGGTGCTATCAGAACTTGGAACTTGAGAAGCTGTGGGGTGAACAAGCAGACTTATCATGGAGGGCTATATACTGGGGGTGCACTTCTTCCGCCAGCACGTGTTGAGCCGGTGACGGATTGATTTCTGTAACAGCCTACTCATTCTGAGCAAGAGAAAGAACGGCCCGCGCAAGTCGCATGTTTTGACGTTTGGTCACGGGCTGAAGAAGGATTGGAAGTTCCACAAATCGCACAAGAACCAATTCAAGAAGTTTCATATAGTCGGTGTGGTATTGAATGTTCAAATCAGATCGATCCAAGCGGAAGAGAATGAATGCTCTGCCCGTACCGACCTCAGGATTTTGAGGCATCTTCGATAGAAGAACAGAAGGCAGTTCCGTGAGTGAGGGAGGGTCACATATAGTAAGGCATTGAGCATCAATATCCTGCAGTAGACATTGAGACCCGTGCGGCTATACGGAGCGGAAAGGCGCTTATGATGGCGGCTCAACAGCTCCTTGGAATACTGTGAGTAGTACCTCACCGTCAATTTCGTCGTATCAGATGGATATTTTTGTCATCTGTTAGTAGATCTTCAGAATTAACAAGCCACTCGGACAGTGTTCATGGGTTTGGAACCAATGAGTTTGTTTTGGGCACGCAGAACGGGTCGGCCATGGCTAGTCGGCTTATAAAATCAGGTCTGGTGCGGATGCTGGCGGGAGTATTGCAACGCTGTTGCAAACTAAGCCGTTCAGGCTTCCTCATCTACGATATTCGCAAGAGTCATGATTGTTTCTAGATGGTAGGTTTGCGGGTGAATCGTATATCAAAAACCCTTTCACAATCTCTTGTCCCCGGTCCGGAAATGCCATCTTTGGAGAGCGCTGTTGCCAGAGAACGTAACTTAGCCATTGATGCTTGTCCCCATAATGTATTTTATCTTCTCCTGGTTCTAGGTTTCTCAAATCTCTCTACACCACTTTGCCATCACCCCACCCATCCCATTCACACTCGGCCCAATCTCCTCCAATCCCACATCAACCCTCCACATTCTCCCATTGGCTCTACTAATGTCTCCCTTCCCACCTCCTCCTGTAGCTGTTAGAATTAGCTCCAACTCTGCCAGGTGCTCCCACGCCCCACTCGCTACCTCCCTCCCCCATACTCTTGCACCACCTCCGACAGCTGTTTGTCCGGCAGCGCTGCTTTGCGCTTTTACGCGGCTAGCTAGCTGCTGATACTCATCATACGCCATGCTAAAATTACACATATCGGTATCGAGGATGATGTCGAGTCTGGCAGCGGCGATGAGGAGGGAAAGCTCGAGATCAGAGAGGCCGGATAGGAGGTGGAGTTTTGAGTCAGGTGGGGAAAGCGTCTGAGTGGTAAAGTCGAGGCCTGTGGGAATACGGGTGGGAGAGAGGAGGGAGACTGGGAGAAGGCAGGCAGTCAAGAAGGACGGAACGGACTTAGAAAGGATGTAAATCTGAAAGAGGAAGGCATCGAAGACGTGATCGTCGGTGAAAAGTGCGTTCACATATTTCGTCCAGGACGTATGCAGCTGTTGGAACTTTGCGTCTTCGTGGTTGAGGCGGGTAGAGCCGGTAGGAGGTTGACAGATTAGGGCAGACTTGCAGATGTCTTGAAAAGCGGCATAGTTCTTAGGTAGAGAAAGGTGGATATAACGCTGGCCGAAGCGGCTTTTGACTCTCTTTTCGAGGCTCTCTACAACATCGACCTTGGTAGTCAAGCCGAGCACTGCGATGGGTGCGTTACGAGACTGGGCAACATCAAATAGGTTGTACAAAAGGGTCTGCCGTGGGTGAGATGCGAAAAGGTCAAACTCATCGATAACAAATATGACTGATTTGGCGACATGATCTTGCTCCCCTTCAGAAGTTTCAGCTGAGTGAGATAACAAAGCAAGCAATGAGGTAAGAGTGTCTGCATAATTGCTTCGGCCAGCCATTGCATCGTCCTCGACCTCCATTTCTCGTCCGAGCTGGCGCCAGATCTCGCGAAGAGCAAGCTTATCGTCTGTATGAATAAAGCCATTCAGCCGTACGACGTGATATTCTTCGCTGTGATCGATTGCCAGCTCTCCGATGACTGTCTCCACCAACAAAGTTTTTGCAGTACCTCGAGAGCCAATGACAAGCATTGAGTTCCCCTCACCGGCCAGTACTGTTTGCTCGACTAGCTGGTAGACCTTTTGGTATTCTTCCTCGAGGTTCACCAGAGCAAGACGCCGTTTGCCTGTGAGACGGTCCATTATGTGCATTTTAAGACCAGTGAGTGATCTTCCGGCGTCATTTTCAAGGACTTTCCGAAGCTCTTTGACATAGGCTTTGGTAGAATCTTCGGTGTCGATATCTGACACACTTCCTACAACATTCTTTCTGGGAGTTGTTTTACCAGGTACTAAATTGTCTATCGTCGCTTTAGTAGCCCCTCTACGTTTCCTTCCCGGTGAAGTTAAAGTGGATGCTGGTGGGCATATTTCCTCGATCGTCGTAATATTATTGCCGATACTTGTCTCTCTGAATAGTGCGTCGAGAGATCCGTGCCTTGAGGGCAGTTCTTTGATAGCCATGTCATCATCTCGGCCGTCGGGTACAACAGTAGCCGTCATGATTTGCTTCCGAGGGCGACCACGTTTTCGACCAGTGGGAGTTGCCGGTGCTCCATCTACTGTAGCAATATCTATCCTTGCGACCTCTTCTAATCCTCGCTTCCGTCTTGGTTGAGAAGTAGGGGTTTGGTTCACCTTGACGAATTCGTCGGATACCACAGGCTGTATCGGAGGCCTTTGGCACAGCGTTTTACTTGGACGTACAGAGTCTGGGTGCTCAAGATCTTCTGAACCAGATTCGTGGCCAGCGGCATTATCCGAGGACGCCCGCAAGCCCTCGTATTCTCTGGAAAGATCAGGTGTAGCACTGTCCCTGGATTTCCGTCGAGCTCCAGCTTTCCCAGGCTGCTGTCGCTCACCTCTATGAGCTTTTCCTATACCATTGGCATCAGATTGTAATCTCTCGCTGGTGTTTGCTGCTCCTTTCCCTCTAGGTTCTCCCCCTAGCTCATCATGGTCTTGAGACGCCGATCGAAGCTTGTAACTCCTCAACTCTGTCCTTCTAGGAGTGGCCAAAATCTTGGGTCCATCTACTACTGGACTCCTCAGTTCTTCCTTCACAAGACGTGCCTTTCCCCCGCGTCCGGTGCTTCGTTTGGTAGAGCTAGAGATTTCCCGAGTAGTTTGCCTCACGGACGTGCCTCTGATCCCACTTGTATGCCTGGCTGGCCTGACAGAGATGCTAGTGTCCTCATCATCGCTGTCGGGCACGTCCCAATTAACTATCTCCTCTTGTTCATAATCTGTGCTGTGACCGGACTTGACTGGCGTCGCCTGACCAGTCGATCCGCTGACATCTCTAGATCTTGGATTGCTCTTCAAGGAGGACCTTCCAAACACAGCTTCCTTGACTGCGCGAAATGCACGACTTGGTAGGGGTAGGTTCGGGCTGTCGTGTGGGTTGGTCTTCTGTCTCTTGGTAGCCCTGGGGGAATTGACGAAAGTAGTCATTCCTCAAGTCCGGCTTCGCAGTGTTCATCACGATTGATCTGAGTATGGGAAGATATAGCAGTACCAAGTCTTTGATAGAGCGGAGATTACGGAGCTACCAAAACAGTTTAACCGGGAGTGTACTAGCAGGGCTATCGTTTTCCAGTCGCTTTTCAAGGCGCCATTTCAGCATCATGGCAGACTCATTTGATTGATTCTATAGTACCATTCTTACATACATGGACAGATTCATTTTTCTTAATACGATGCGGATGTTTTAGTCGGTTTTTGTACTCCCCACGTCCATTACATCAAACACCACACCTGCAGCAACCTGACGATTCATATTTCCAGTACAGTGTTCTCACTATGTATTACCATAATGGTATACGATTTCCCTCGGTTCGTGCTGAACATTAATTGAGAGTTTGATCGTGTAGTCAAACTGCCTTGAAGCCTGCAGGATAAGTAGTGGATGCGGATAGGTGGAGACAAGGGACTTTTATATGGGGGTGGAGGCGGGAATCTATAGCGAATAGGTATTAAGTTGAGTGTGTTTGTAACTTTGATGACTTGGAGACTTTGTATATGGGTATTAGAGACAGAGCAAATGGTTTGACTTTATTACATACAGTGAGTCTGAGCAATGACTGACTGTTGTTGGGCCTTGAAGTTCCTAGCGATCTATAAGCTGACATGTCACATCTCTAGGTTCTAGAAGCAGTACTTGTTTGAAGGCGAGTCTGTCCATTGATGCCTTCTCTATTGATAGGGCTGCGCCATCTATTCACAGCCGCGGCGCTAAGCTGTGCCATCACGATTACTACAGTAACCGCCTTTCCCAAAAAACGCCTCTGGTGTCTTTTGGCTTAAGAAACCTAGACTACGCTGGACTCTTCAAGGTCAAGTTTGCCAGCCTCCGCGCTTCATGATTACTTAGCCGTTCAGCCCATGGGACTTACCGTGTGCTGGGGCCACTAGAGAGAGCAAGACTAAGGTATGGGGAAGTGAGAATGTGCACGATGTTGGTGGTGATTGAGAACTAATAACTATTTGGTTAGTAGTGGTAGAGCGCTCGACAATATATGCCGTGCATGAGAACGAGGGTTTACAGTAAAAAATCTAGCCTATACTGAGCTAGGTTGGTCCGATTTTACGTCGCAGTTGCGGTGAGATATCCAGCTTTTCGTTCATCAGATTTGTAGTTACCAAGAGTGATCATGTGTCTCCTCAGCTCTTTCACTAAATGAACTGTTTCCCTTAGCTTGCCCATATCTTGTCTCTGTAGCCTGCTGTCGAATCGCCATGGAGGCTAGGTTTCACCACATCGTGATTGGGATCTCTGGACTAGAGCGGAGAAGAAGCCTTGCTGTAAGGCTGTTGCTAAGGGGCGTGAGGCGAAAAGCCAGACTCAACTATTTTATGCTAGAATCTAGGCATATATGGATGTTGGCCGTGTGCTTGGCGGCAATCTAGCCGTCGATTGGAAAATATTCTTGAGAGCGTGGCTTGAGACCAAACGAACCGTCTCTGTAGTCTCACGATATGATGGTATCCAGAATAATGAGGGGATGGCAGCTACCTGGCTGGTTAAAATACTGCTGCCCAATTGGAATCGGTTTTGAGCCCAACGCCGTCAAAGCTGAGATAGCCGTGTATGCCCATCGTCGATTCGTTCCCCTGTGGTTCGTTATAAGAACCTTGAAGAATCCTCGCGAGAGATCATTGCAGGAACTTAGAAAATTTTACCTTCGTTACTCCAATAGATGTCGATCATCTTCTCCTTCTGATAGTCGACTCCTACCTTGCAATAACCACTTCTGTTCCAAAGATGCATTTTAGTAACATTGTCTTTGCAGCCGCCTGCATCTACTACGCCCACGCCCTCTGTCAATCACACTGGGACGGTACTGCTCCTTTCTGCGAAGGGTCTTGTGACGCAGCCCACACTGCGACCAAAAGTGATAATTGCGGAGACGGGTCCTGCTGCTGGAGTGGATCGAAGGTATGGTGCGAGTGCAAGACGTCCCAATCGACCTGCAGCAACTTTTGGTCTGGCAGGGCCCCTTTCTGCAACGGCGAGTGTCCAGCTGGGTTCCGGGCTGCAGGGTCAAGCAGAACTGGTAACGGAGGGTGAGTGTGACGAGCCACCTTGTCGCGCAAGCTGACCGAAATTTGTAATCTCTGTGTTACCGGCTCCAAAGTCCTTTGTGTAAAGGACGGCTGTGTTTCCGCCTGCGTGCCCGGGCAGATCAAGCTCGATTGCTTTTTGGGATTTATCGGTACCTGCGATAATGGCTGCCAAACGTACGTCTGCGGAGCTTGCGTCTCGGGTGGTGGCGGCGGCGATCCGCCTCCAGAAAACCAAGCTCATTTCACGGATTTCAGCTCCGCCCAGCTCCGATCGTGCCTTAATTCGCGGTTCCTGGACAAACATCTTGAGCTTGATCCTCACAATCTTGCAGAAGACCAATTGATGGATCTTGTAAAAGAACATTGGAACGACAGCAGCTTTCACCTAATAGAGCACAATGGGTCTGTGGTAACTTCATTACCTCTATCTGACAAATCACCAAAGCTCCAAATTGGGCACATGGGCGAGATCGAGGGCTTGATTGCGGCGGTGGGAGCAGCCGGAATGGGAGCGGGTCAAGCTGTGTTATTGAAGGTGCAGGATTCGAAGCCAGTCTTTATGAAAATGGAAGGAGACATCAACGTGGAAGGTAGAGAAGCCAGTGAGCTCTGAAGGTAACATGGTTTGGATAGCCGAACCAAGACCAAGGTAGTACAGTGGCCTGATCTCTAACATTTGTTTCGTGTTTTATTATTCTATGCCGCGTTGTTGTTGGAACGTTATCATGGATGAAACGACTTTCATGTATACAAAGTTGGGGGCCAGCCTTCTTGAGGTAGGAAAGTCTCGTTTGACTGGCCACCTTAGCTTTTTGGAAGGCACAGAGTTCGTGCATGTTGTGGTAGTATGTAACATCATGTGAACGATATCGGCGTTGTTGAAGTTCATGGTCAAGCAGCATTTTCATAATGAAGTTTTCTTCTACAGCAATTTCGTGGGATTGTAAGATAATGATGCATCACGTTCCATCCAGTCCTTGGTCTTTCCCTAGATGTTCAACATGCATAGATCGTAAGGCTAATTTCCTTGCCTTGATGTCTTCATAGGTATTCTACGGCCCTTCGGCAACATGTAGCAGAGTGGTCGTGCGGTGGTGGGTCCCTAATTGCGATTCCGCCCTCTTGTGTAATGAATCTTGATTATATCGGAACATTGGAAGATGGTTTAGCCTAAACGTTGGGGTTGAATGGTGGTGAAATCGAAGCCTAGGTAAGATACGAGGTATGGCTTATTGGTGAAGGCAATCTTAGACGAGATCAACGAAACGAGGTGATCAGTAATCCAAATCCTTGGTTTATTGAGCGTAATTACGGTTTTGCGAGGCAATCAATGGAGTCTTGAATTGGGCATGTTGACAAGATGATTGAAGCTTGGCTGCTGAGCTATGTAGTCAATTACCTTGAACTCTCAGCGTTCATATTTATGTTGTCAAATTCTGTACTGATAACCAGAACGAGACTGTCAAGCTATAAAAATGGGAAGCGAACATCAAAGGCAATTGAAGCTATGAAAAGCCATTTTATTGAGTTCTCATAATGAAAACATCGTGCATAACCTACATACATTGTTCATGAGCATCGATCCAGAACAACAAGAGGAAAACCTCTATTGACCTTTTCCAACGAAGCACACCGTGCACTACACACTAGCTGCTGGCTAATACCAGTCGTAGCTACCTGAAGTTGGTAGAACGGTCGTCAGACGTTCCAAACACATGATAAATGCGAACCTAAAAGCTTTGCAAAATGCCATCCTGAATGCGTCATGCTCCCTAGCCTGAAATAAAGTAAGCACTGTTGATGCTCATAACGCCTGAAAAATGCTGGTACACTCATAGAACAAGATTCATTTCCGGTCGGGAATCGAGTTTGGTGGAGTTCGAGGCCATGGTTGGTGGGCCGCAGGTCTGCAATAAGATTTTTCAACTAGAGGTAACGGCGTAACGTCTAGTAAAGAGAGGTGGTAGCGATACACCCTGAATAGACAAGTCCGCAGTACTGACTTAAGGTAAATCCAAGGAATTTAGGTCGAAAGGATGGGATGATGAGCGAGGTCAGCCATCTGGCGGAAGTTTCTCATAAAGCACTTAATCAATTCCACACTGCCGCACGTCAAGCTATCCGCAATCTTTGGGCCTTGTCACATTGTCATTATCTTGATATCCCTCTTGACCCTGGCGAGGGCCCTCGTGTTGCTGCCGGTGAAGGGACACGCCCAGAACTGGGCGAGAGAGTTCGATCTTCACGAATGGCTGTACTCCTTGTTCGCTCAGGAAGAGTCGACTGTGAGGATTGGTGATGATTGGGGTGATCGAAGTTGTGCTGGCTGAGCACAGCTGCATACTTGGGCTCCTTAAGAAACTTGGGCACGGAATCCTGCAGCAGTCGTTAATATTGGGTTCCAGATACGGTTGAGTATGTACTGACGCTTGACATAAGCTTGAAGACGGAACCTTGAGCTTCCTTGAACAGATCGACTACCTCTTGCAGGCTTTTCAACATGGAATCATCGTCACCAACAGCTCTTGTCATACGCCCGGCCAGGCTATTGCGCAAATTGTGATCGATATTCAGCTCACATGGAGAGCCCGGTGCTAGGAAAGCGTTGTAAAGACCTATCTAGATTAGTCTTAATTGAGAACGAAATGGGGCTACTGACCGTATGCAGCCGCAAGGCTTTCCCTGATTGCATCCAACCTCGTGAACGCTTTCGCCCTTTCAGCGCTGTCATAGCTCCTTGTAAACTCTCTGACTTCAAGGTAGAAAGCTAGATTCTCTTCGCAGTGCGTATCTCGAAGATACTCTCTGAACAGTAGACGAAGTGCTGGGTCGTTCACAATCATCATCAGACGGTTGTTGTTGGAATCCTTTGGAATGTTTCTACCCTCCTTTCTGCCATTGCTGTTACCGTTGCCGCCCTTGGCCGAGCTATCTCCCCGGTTCTCATCGCCGCTAGGACTCTCTCCCCGGGGGATCCAGCCCGCAACTCGCTGACCTTTTTCCGTCAATCCATATATTGAGTTTTTGGTTGGCTGGAACCTCGCAGTACCAGGATGCTGATGCATATAGACTTTGTCCTCCACAACTGCCCAAATAAGCCCATGTTGCACAAACAGTTCGGCAATTTCGAAGACCTCCCTACGATCCACCGTAGTACAACAGTCCATGAGCCAATCTACTGTTGCCTTCCCGGTGAATGTATTTGTAACAGTCCGTTCCAATATCTTACGTTCTTTGGCCATCTTCACCCCTATCAGTCCATTGTAGTAATCACTTAACGAGTCCGAATCTGAAGTGGAGATATTTGTTTTGATGTTTGGACCTTCTTGACCGGCAAAACGCCTAAAGATTACCTCCATGGTAGCACGATCGTGAGATAACTTGTCCGTTGTCCCATCTCTTTCCAAAATGACCAACTGCATGGTGTTCCTCGCACTGTCGAGAACGTCTACAACGTGCCTCTGATTGATACCGTTGCGCTGACAGAACCGTGTCAACACATGCATTCCTTTCGGTGTAAGTTGCCAGACTGCGTTCTTAAGGGGGAAACTTGGTATAGGCTTGCCGTCTGCTGTCTCACAGAATCGAGCATCCATGAAGCGCTGACAGACGGAGCGCGCCATCTCTTTCGCCATAGAGAACGTAGTGGTGGTGGTAGTCGTGACTATCCGTGTTGGGTCTTTGGGGTCGGGCATTCGGTTCGACTGGGAGAATTTGAGGGATCCAAGATTGTTGATCGCCTCCTCCGACGTAAACGTATGCTCAACCTTTTGAAAGCGAATCCGATGAGATGATAACGGCAAGCTGACCATCAACGTTGAGAACAGATCCTCAAAATCTCTTGTAAAAGGTCGTTCTTCGTCCGTCATGCGGAGAAGCCTCGAGGATGTTTGGTGCATTTTGTTGTCAGAGCCTTGGGAGTGCGAAGGTTCCTGATTTTGTTTCACCCGAGACTCTGTGTAGGACGGCGGAGGAGATGATCTCCTTTCGGTAGCTGTTAGGCCCGTATTGACCAAAGCCGGAATAGCGTTTCGGGGTTGATCGTCAGTTGCCGAGATATGGTTGAGGTCGAGCGACGTAGGCAGTCGTTGATGAGAACGTGAGGGATGTCGATTTGGTGAAACCGTAGCCTGATCCAGCTTTGTTGAACTTGGATCAGAAGTCAACGCGACAGAAGTTGGTGAGCGTTGCTTCGAAAGGCTGCCGGACGACGACGAAGAATGTAAGGATTGAAAAGATGTTTTCGGCCGCAACGAAAAATTCGTGAATGCGTTGACGGTTTTGTCGCGGGCGATTGCAGCCAAGGAAAGCCGATTGTTTCTAGAATGCGAATTCTCTGCCAAGATATTTTGGGTCTCACAAGAGGTGGTAAAGGATGTGGATGATTTGTGATGGTTCGTCGAGCGGTATGGTGCGACCGGATTTACGGCTAGGATTGTCGGCGGTTGATCGTGAGTTTGGGAAAGATGATGGTCAAGTGGTGTTCGCACGGAGTCCAGTTCGATTGCAGGTGGAAGAGTGGATGACAGCCCCGTCATGTAAGGCAGTGAGTGGGATGGTAATGGGTATGGGATAAAGTATGGACCCACTAAGGGTAGACTGGTAACGTGACGGGTAGTGGGTAGTTCCAAAATAGTATGGATTGACCGGTAATTGGGAGCAACAATTTTCGAAGAGTTTGGCTAACAGGGAGAATTAGGTTGCAATGTACCACGGTGAGGTAAGGTAGCCCAGGTCATCCGACAACCATGGAAGACTTCTTGTGACGAAACAGATGTTGATTAAGTGGTAGGCCCAAAAAACCTACAGTGGTAGATCGTGAACAGAAGTAAGAATTGGGGGATAAGGGTAAGGGAAGGAAGAGAATTGTTTGGTTGTGGTAAGGTAGTACGGCGGAGTTTAGTCTGTCACAGCTGTAAAGTAAGGTAAGCTAAGCAAATCGAAAGCGTGGCACCGATTTCCTCGTGGTAAACAGGCATGAGCGTTCCGCAATGCGCTATGTGGATTCGGGTAAGCTCGGTAAGGAAACTAAGGTACAGTATGCTGGATCGTGCATGATACCGTACAGTAGTGTATGTATTGCAGCTACCTTACCTACCTTACCTTCCCGTGCTTGCTTACTTACAGTACTACCAGCCAATGAGTACGGCCTTGGCTGAATTGCACCGAGATTCTCAAACATCAGATAGCAAGGTCAGAGTTATATCACTGCGTTTCCTGGTCTGACGCATGGCAACTTCACACAAGACTTCACTTGCTTTTACCTCACGATGACTCCCATTAAGGTACTCAGTCTCCTCTGGTCTAAGGCGCCTGGTGCAGTACTGGAAATCAGGTGGCAGCCTTGCTGTTTCTCAAGAGGCTGAAACATTCTTAGAGTAGGTAGTCTCGACGATTCAGTCATGAAAAGATGTGTCATGTTCATCAAAGGAACTGGGTTTGAATGTTGCACTTATAGGAATTGTGAATAGCTTCATAACTACAGTTCCACTTCGTCATAAGCCTACACCAAGTGACGGAGTACTGAAAATCAAGGTCTTTGGTATCTGGTGTGCAGGCGACCGAGTCTAAACAGACAATCATGAAGAGTCCCCAACGAATAAATAAAATATTTGATGCCATCCTAACTACCTGAGTGCTCTAGTACTTTAGTGACAGGGTCCTCTTACTTAGGTGGAGCGATCATTCTTCAGCACTAAGTTCTAGCGGCCTTCTTCTCAGGAAGCAACTTCCTTTCTCGATTCGTGGGAGGAGTTTTAATATAGAGTAATTAGATCCGACCATCTGGAGTTCCTCGCACCACTCAACCAAGAGCCCACTTTCCGCGTGTTGAGGTACCTATCATTGCGATGCTTGCGCAATGTCTGTCCTACGAATGAGAGGCACGCATCTTGTTGCCACTTTGCCTGACCAACGGACGTGCTCTAGGTTTCTACAGAACACGTTAGCCGCCGCTTTCTGCATATATATATATATTTCTATAAGGCCACCAGCCTTCTGGTATCAAGACTTGAAACACGCGAGCACCTCCAAATAGCACAGGTGATAGGACAGGCCTAAAGTATTATTTTGAATTTGAACGTCGCGTAACGTCACTGGGGTCTGGTGGTGTCGGTGGCCGAGAAACAGCCATGTGGCCATTAAGATTCAAGAAATTGTCTTTCTAGCTGCCGTGAGAACCTTAATGACCATCATCTAAAATTGAGGAGATGAAGAGCCCTCGGGTCCAAATCGGCACCAATCATGAGCATTTTTTCTAATTACCAATCAGAAACTAACGTTGCTGTATTCCCTAGGGTACACAGTATATTTTACTCTCTGTGCCGAAGTGGATTACTGTGCCGCAAGGAGAAGGTCGGCAGCAATTTGAGCGTCAGCTCGCATTCACTCCGTCCATGCTGATTCAGGTCGATCCGACTCGCCAATACGCTGCACTGTTGCATGTCTGAATCGTGATGAATGCCCCAGCAAGGGAGCCTCGTGCTTCGGGCATGCACTGAGCATGCACCGCTCCTCACCAATCACCAACGGTCAGAATCCGATGATTATTCCCGATATGCACGACCGGAGAGCACTGCTCTACTACTCCTCCAAACCCGGCAAATCTCATGTCACATTGATTAATTCCCTCCCACATCAACTCGAATGTTCTCTCACCGCTTGATGATCCTCCGCGCAATCTTACCCTCGAGAAACATACTAAGGTATGTACGGAATAGTCGCAAAACCAACCGACCAAAAGAAACCAATCTTTCATCAAAACGGCTACGGTAAGCAAGCTTGTTAAACGCCAACAGAACAGCACCAAAGGCTCCAAGCCTCCAAGCATGACAAATGAATCCCTGCCAAACAATTCTACCGAGCCACGTGCGATGGTGGACCGTGGACCGTGGGGAGTGCCAGAGACCACGTTCCCTGCAAGCCAGCCGTGCTTGTTCCAGCGCATGACATTGCGCATTCTTGCAGCAGCTTACCGGCTGTGCCGCAGCCGAGTGATGAAGATACCTGAGGTACGTATCAGGTACGTATCATTTATCGCCAACCCGGCGACAACGAGTGGATATCCATCGTAGCTGCGCAAGAGTGGATAAAGTACATGCACGCCTGATTCTGCGCTGCGCTGCGCTGCGTCACCAGCAACCAGCACATGGATCGCGCCGGATGCTCCTTGCCATCGGAGCGAATCCTTCTGCCGTACCAAAGGTTCGGGACCGGACCGAAGATCAACACTCTGATAAAGGAACTCAATCAACCACTTTACGGCGTTTGATGCGAGCCAAGTGGTGTGGTGCGTGGCGTGTTCGTTCTCATGCATCTCTGTAGCAAAGAGCATTGGAAAAGTTTGATATTAAGCCATGATTATTTGCCTGCTTGAGTTGGCAAGCATTGACGGGGTATTAGAAACTCATTCGCCGACGTTCGTTTATGGCATGCCTGGTGCAGAATGCTCATGAACCCAGTACGATCAATAGGCTTCCGAAGAATCCGGTAAACAGTGACCGATCTTTTATAGACAGGTTCACATGAACACCTCAACGTGTCGTTCTTGCCAAACAATACCATCATTGACTTGGGTTTCGTTACAATCCTTGTGCAACAAGAGGAAACAAACAAAGAAACATAGAAATGATAGATCCCATGTTCTTATTTGAACTACTACTTAGTCCTAGGTCAAGCGATATGAAAGTTTGAGCTAACACCCCCAACAGCGGTGACCTGGCGTGTTTGTCTATGGGCCATTGTTTACTGGCTTTCAAGCTATTGCTACAGGTCAGGGGTTGTCACAGCGCAGGGTCTCTTGTATCAGTATCTCGCCCTCGATTATCAAGAGTCCGTACCCTGAAGATAATTATCGACAATGTTTGGCCGTCGTAAGACCTTGATGTTTACAAATGGCTATTGTATTTGCATCTACAAGACTCCGCAGACATTGAAGAGCCCAGGCATTCTTTATGAGAATATTAGCCCTTGCTCAATCAATCTCGTCCCATCTCACTTATCTCGTTTCATTCGTAGGACTTGGATCGTCGAGCTTCCACACTCACTCAATTGTCATAGGTCATGAATACTTGTGGATCCATTTGTAACGCACTTACGCCCTTGCTCCCAGCACAGAGCTTACCTAGGGGTTTGAATTAATATCTAATCATCACAAGCCAAACTCAAACTTCATGTACGTCCTCCAATTCCCTTGTCACCCAAGTCACACACAGAGCACAAATCCGATGCTCTATTCGCTGGGCGGAGCCAGATTCCATCCCATGGATATCGAGCATCGATACCCCGTACTCTGCCACTCCCCTATGATCAGCAAGCCAATCACTACTCAAGCCGTCATGCGGCAACCTCAACCTCATCATATATCAAATCATCAACTATCTCTACACCCATGTGCCAATCAAGCCACTATGACTTCATCAAGTCCCATTAGTAAGACAGTCGTTGTGAAAGAAACAACACAATGCATTCATCGGTTCCTCCCTCTTTAACCCGCTACGGCTATTGCAACAAGCGCACTGTTTCCGGAAGCCCATGCGCTCTCCCAACCGTGCACGCTCCTTCTGCGTGTCTCTTATTCCTACCCACCAACCAGAGTCTTTTATCAACACCGTTCTAGACTTCTCGTCCACTTGGCCAACCATCCATCTACGGGTGGTTTGATCATGTTCCAAGCCACGCTAGCAACCGAGAGAAACAACTACCAACCAAGAGAGAAGGGGGAGATGCCCCTGTAAACTGGTTCCATTGACCCTGAGCAATCAATCGTAACACCGCCCAGATCGCCGAGGAATGACCATCTCCAGCCACGCTCAACCCTATTCCCCCATCCCGCGCCCACATTGCTTAAGTACAGGGGTGTACGAGGTACCTTACCATACTACATATATCCAAGTCTCCCACACACCCAAAGCCCACAGAAGCCCCACCAAAACCCAACCCGACAAACAAAGTCAACTAAACTACCCATATAAACAGCATTGCCATATCAAAGAAAGCCCCCCTCAGTTCAGATCTTTGCTTCTCCCAACCCTTCCCCCCATCGCACTTTCGCAAGTCTAAACCCAAACCCAAGCTTTTTACACCAATATCTCAAGAAAATCAATGAGACTACTTTATTTCGACTTCACTTCCGATATATATCCACAGATATACCACCCCAGGTTTCCCTAATCGATGCGTCGATAGCGCCGCGTGGGGGCTGCGTGAAGCAGGCGACGGGGTTTTTCTTGCGGGGTGATTTGGAACGAGCAGATGATCAGACCTTGGCAGGTTTCAAGATCTTTTTGTTATTTTTTTTTAAAAGTTCGTAGATCTGTGACGCGAAGGGAGTAGAGAATGCGGTGGACGGATTGAGTATTTTGGTACGGCGATGCTATCTGCGATTTTTGGGATGAGAGGAGGGGGGGGGGGCAAGCGCATTGATTACGACGGAGGTAATGGAATAGAAATTAGATTGAAGTAAATACTACTATGAGGCTCTGTCCACGGCCAGGTAGTGTTATTTCTGAAATGGCTAGGGTATGAGCTGTAAAGGGGAGACGGGGGAATTTTGGCGGTATTGTAGAGAATGAGACCACTTGGCTTGCATGGCTAGGTCAAGTGAGGATGGACTGTAGATATTGAGGATGAGTCTGTGGGCTTGCAGCAGAAATATCAGATGTTCTTGTTTTTATCTTTTTTCAAAATATGCTACCACAAGAATCTCTGAACCTGTCCCGGTTCCTGCGGCCATTCAAAGCCTTTGTAAAGGAAGATGTAGCCTGTCACCCAGTTGATAAGAAGAAACCATGCTGTTTCAAGCCAGAGACGAAGATCGTATTCTTTGTAGAGCGCTGCTTTGATCTGTTCCAGAGGCTCTGAGGAGTTTCTTCTAGCCTTGGTGCCAGCGGATGAGGCACTGGAGGGTTGTGGCGGAGGATTTGGGATATGTAATCGCCATAGGAGCCATGGGATGATGAAATAACGAGGTTCTACCAGAGGAGCTGTGATGAGAGGGAGAGAAGTCGCGAGGAGCCAGACCAGGACGAAGCTGACTCTGTTGCCTTTCTGAGGTTCGTCTTGAGCAGGAGGCGTGATGGTAGGTGACTTGTGACTGCTGTCTTTCTTCCCTTCGAGTTGTGATCCTGAGATTGGTGGCTTATTTGGTAGCCCACCAAGAGCAGTGATAGCAGCCCAGGCGCATACGAAATATACGGGGACTGCCAGGTACTTAATGATTGGATGCCGTAGGAGGATGCGGAAGACGTAGAACATATAATGGCGATTATCGGCGAGGGTAAAGGGGTGGACAATAGTGTTGAAGTGGACGACAAGTAACATCATTGCCATGATTGGGATAGCCACTATAGCTCGTGGTAGTTGATGCCTTGTTGGCCCGGAGCTGAAGCGCACCGGTAGAGAGGATTGAGGAGCGAAGCTGTTCAATATATAAGGGTAGAGCAATGGGAATGAGAAGAACATGAAATATGGCCAGATGTATAGCATTTGGGGTGTGTGGATAGAGGCAATGTGGTTTTCCTTGTCGCCTAAGGAGTGTGAGTGGCGATACTGACATGGAGAGGGAAAATATAGCTTACCTAGTACGATACCACCGTTCCAAACAACGAATAATCCAAACGCAGCTAGGAAGGAGAGATACGGCATGATGCAGGTTAAGATAACGGTGATATTGGCTGTTCCAGCTACAACGATAGAGATGATTGTCTTGACATAGTCTGCGGCTTATCAGTAATCCAGTCTACAGCAACGGAATTAGATCCGGGACCTTCGAGAGACGCTTGGCTGACCAAGGGGTCATAGACACAAGATTTCTGCCAGCTTCCATACACTATATCCATAAAGGTAGGCTGAGATGGAAAATCTACACCAGACCGGCCTTTTCGCAGGGTCCGACTCACTTCTAGGCCACCAAGAAAGACGGACACCCAAAATATGTTGGTCTGCCTGAAAAAAAGCGATGAGAGGCCCGCAATGATGAGAAATATTCTCTGCTTCCTAATGTAAAAGTGATATGCGAAGAGAACAGACAAGGCCGATATCACGTCGGTGTAGTACAGTCCACAGAAGAAGAAGAAGGGAGGGAAAAGGAACATATTCGCTGTTACGTGGCTTACTTGTTGCAGTAAGGCTTTGTTCTTGTCCTGGTTTCCAGTGCGAGCCGTACCTTCTACGCTCTTCTCTTCCTCAAAAAGACGTAGGATCTCACGGGCAAGAAGGATGAACATTATCGAAGCGTAGAAATTGGTTTGGCGCAAAGATGCTGCCGTTACAGGACCTGACCAAATTCCTAGGCTTCTGCATGCTGAGAGCAGGACGAATGAGACCAGATACCTATGATGACTCGTCAATCCACCGGACGTACATTCCACAATCAGAAGGCAAATTGGATCACTCACAGTCCGGGTGGAGTGGTGATTTTCGGGTCCCAGACGTCCCACCGGCCTTCTTCGATCCATAGCTTAGCTTGCCGGACGTGGAAGTATTCGTCCTAAGTACATTAGCCAAATCTGGATGGCAACAAAGTCCCACGGCGTGGTATCAAACCAGATATGGCTCAGGAACAAGTGTCTGGATTTTGTAGTCCCAGAAATGCAGTATGGCTAATACTCCAAAGATGGTGAGGAATCCTCCGTTCTTGAGGGGAGCGGAGGCCATATAGGTGATAGATTCAATATCACAACAGGGTGGACGAAGAAAGGAAAATAATCATGAAGTTTTCAAAGGTTGGAAAGCCTTCAGCTTGAAAGCTCGACTAGCACCAACATTAGTTACACAACTAGTTCTATACTCTTAGCGAGGGGCATAAACTTAAAGACCCCTGTGTAATTGGATACCTTGAAATGATAGATGTTATTTATTAGGGGTACTGAAATGCAGAAAAAGATCTTCAAACTCCGCACCCCTGCACGGTGCACGGTAGCCCGAAAGGCGCCTCATCCGGAGAGGACCTTCACATCAATTCCCACTTCTACAACAGCGCGTTAACAGTCTGTATGGCCTTACCATTGCCCCCAGGCTTGACGCCTCCTGAAATCGCCTTCCTTTGTGAGATGGAGATGGTTACCGTCATCCCTCGACAACGACTCGAAGGGCTCGAGCTGCTCGGAGTGAGTTGCGCCCAACTAGTCTGAGATTCTACTCGTACGTTATCCACATTAGAGAGCCATTGGAAGCCTATCAGATCATTACAACCACTACTTTGTTCCCTTCTTGTCGCTAACACGTTGTCTCCCTCCTAGGGTCGTATCCCCCCACTTCAACCACCCTACCGCACCCCCCTCCCTCTCTGGTTTGCACTCCTCCTAAAACGCCAACGCCGCGCCAACATCCTCCCGCCCCCATGGCTAACCCCCTCCTCCCTCGATGAAATCCTCAAGTTGGAAAACTCCACCCCTTCCTTCTCCCCTCCGCCACTTCACCCCCCAAACACCACCAGCCCCCCATTCCTCCCCAGCGCAACAGCCGACGCCCCTCCAGACGCCCTACCCTACCACTGGCTCGAGCTCGGGGAAATGCTCCTCGACGCCGCGCCCGACGACATCCCGGAGCCAGACAGTGTGCGAAGACTGATGCGGGATCTGCGGGAGACGAGGATGGCGAAAATGAGGGCTAAGGTGGCGGTGTTAGATGGAGGGCGGGAGGTTAAGATGAATGGGGTTGGGGGAATGGAGGTAGCGGAGGGGAGGGCGTTTATTGTGGGGGTGGTGGATGGGCTGAGGAAGATTGGGGCGTCGAAGGAGCTTTCGAGGAGAGAGAGAGAGGTCGAGGAGAGGGAGGATGGTATCGGTGGTGTGGGGGATGGCGATGAGGATGATGATATGGGGCTGTAGGATCTCTTGAAAGCGGGTGGAGGCTACAGTGCATGCATGGTAGATGGTGGAAATCATCGAGAGGCAATGGGCGCTTTGAAAGGTGCAGGGAACGGTGACATGGTCTGGTTTAAGGGAGCAAGTGGTATTGGAGAATGGTTTGATTAAGACGTGATGTTAGAAAGGGATTCGCCAGCATCTCGAGATTTGTCTCTGAAGTTAATGAGAACAAGAACGCAATAATGAACTCTGATCCCGAGTCTGAAGAGCAGCGCATTCTTCCGTAGAGCCAAGCCGAAACAATCCAATTCTGTTAACCTAATCCCCAGTAACCCAATTTTCATCAACAAACCCAACGCCCTGCTCTAAAACTCAAGAGAGTGAACTTTGATAAAGTGATAGTGGGGAATACATAGCTCGCTTACGTAAACCACAATCGCTCCCGTCATCTCACAGGGCAACCAGCCCGCAAAACACGCCCTCCAAAAACCTCTCCACCACCAAAACATCACACAACCCTCCGCATCCCCAAACATCCACCATCCCCCTCCACCACACCCACTCACCACCCTTCACATCTCCAAACCCGTCAACCCACCAAAAATGGTATGCCCCCTCCTCCAAACCCAAAAACCAAAACACCCCCCCATCGCGCCCCAAAAAACTTCCCCAAACTCACACAACCAAAACAGGCCTCAACCAACTACAAAGAAGCCTTCTCCCTCTTCGACAAACGCGGCACCGGGCGCGTCGCGCTCGCGTCCCTGGGCGACCTGCTGCGCGCGTGCGGCCAGAACCCGACGCTGGCGGAGATTGGCGAGTTGGAGAAGTCGGTCGGTGGGGATTGTGAGTTCTTTTTACTTCTCCTATTTTCCCTTTCCCGGCTCGCACATGCTGGCTGAGATGGCCAGCTTGGGCGAGGGATAGATAAGGGGGGTTATTTGGGCTGCGGTAGAGAGAGAGAGAGAGAGAGGGCTAATTGGTTGTTACTTTTTTTGGGGGAGGGATAGTCGACTTTGACAGTTTCCAAAAAGTGCTGAATCGGCCGGGGGGGTTCAGGGAGCCGGGGGAGCCGGAGGAGTATTGTCGGGGGTTTCAGGTGTTTGATAAGGATATGACGGGGTTTATTGGGGTGGGGCAGTTAAGATATAGTGAGTTTTTGCCCCCCCCCCCTTGGATTCAGCGGTCCGTGGTTGAAGGGTTTGGATTGAGAGGGCCGCAAAAGTGGGCTAGATGGAAAGAAGGTTTTGTTATGGGAGGGGTAGAGGGCTAATCGGTGTGCAAATGGCAGTCCTGACGAACTTGGGAGAGAAGATGAGTGACGAGGAGGTGGACGAGTTGTTAAAGGCGGTGGATACGAGTAGTGGGGAGATCAACTATACGGGTAACGAAGCACCTCGAGATTCATCTACTATCCAGGGTTTTTTGGCTGATGCTTTGGTTTTGCAGATCTTGTAAGGACGATTCTGGCGAATTAAGAGCTTTCCCTCCCTTTCTTTTACCCTCTTTTTCCGAAGACTGTCTCCTCCTTTCCTTGTGCATACTGGCGTTATGTATATTGGCGTGTGGATTGATACTTTAGGGTGGCAATGGCAGGAGGGAGGGGGTCAAGCCTGGCATTGTCGGTCAGCATGCTGGTAGTCTATGTTTTAGATAAGAACATGTACCCCACAGCACGTCCGTTTCTTAACGTGATAGAGTCCCCCCAACCTGCCTCGAATTGAACGGCGTAGTTGAAGCCCAGATCATCATTGGCGCCGATATCCCAACCGACCCGAGCTGAGCCCAACGTCGCAGCTGAGACTGATGCCATAACCGAACCCAATGCCCATCTTCTGTCCAAACTTCGTACCGACTCTCTCATATTCCATTCCCGTAACCGCACTCACCCGCCACCATCTCCCCCGTCTCCACCAACCCCCCCTCCAGCAAATAAAGCACCTTCTCCTTCACCCCCTGCACCCCCTCAGTCTCATACCCAACACCCACCCCACACCGCCCACACCTCCACACCCTCCTCCTCTCCCACCCGTCCGCTCGCTGCACGACAACGACTTTCCTCTGGGGTCGGAAGGAGGGGAGAATGAGGGATGGTGGTGGTGGTGTGGGTTCGGTTTCGGGGGATTCGCCATTTGGGGTTGGCGGGGTTGAGGGGGAGGGGTCCTGGGTTGAGGGAAAAGGGGGAAGGGGGAGGATGAAGGCGCGGTCGAGGGAAGGGGGTGCGCGGCGGGGGAGGGTGGCGAGGGCGTGGGGGGTGGCGAGGAGGAGGGTGGTGCAGAGGCAGTGGTAGGTTTTGAGGTTGGGGGAAGACATTTGTGGGAGTCAGGGATTGTGTGGATGGGAATGGTGGGGCGTTGGGTGTGGATTGGGGTTGGGTGGGCGACTTGAGGGTTCGGCCGATAGTCGGTAAATGGAGCGGAGGCGTTGGGTCTGCAGGTTGATGAAGGGGTTGTTTGTTTGTTTGGTAGATCGATGGGTGGTTTCGACGGCGAAGTGGTTGCTGGTAGTGTTGAGTAATATTTGTGTGTTTGATGCACTGGTTATTGCCGGGAGCACAACCAACGAATATAGGACTAAACGCTTGCTACATCTCCGGGCGGGGATGCGGGCTTATATCCAGACGTTGAGAGACATTGTATGCCTACCTATACGAGTAGGGAAAAGCTGAAGCATGTTGAGGGAGTGGTATGAGCAGATTTGTTCTTGGCGGTTGTGCAAATGCTGCCCTGTGCATAAAGATTGAATAGTGTGACGCAAGTAAGCCCTGCACGGGCACGGATATTTCAACCCGATACATATAGCGATATTCCGCTACTTACACCAAAATTAGGTGGGGGCCGGAAGTTTTCTCCGTTATAACCAGAATTCCGTTATGCGGAATTCCCCTATAAGCAGCTTATACTGTACCTATGTATGATATCTTGATATTGATACCCCTTAGTGATGATGCGGCGACATTTGATCCAGCTTGACAATGACGAACGTACCCCAGATACTTTAATTTTTGCCGCTCAATCTACGACGGCCTTGGTGTACAGGCACACAAATAACATTAAGGTAAGGCAGAACGTCAAATTTGGCCTCATGTTCTGGTCCAATGGTTGAAGCTCCGTGACATAATCTGATTCGTTCGGCCGTTACTTCCATGGGCACATTCACCACGGCAGATACTCGAGACGTAGAATCACGTCCGAATCGGATTTGCACCGAATCGCCCTCCGCCCCCGCCGCCTCTTCGCGAAACCTATCTCAAAACCCAAAGAAACCTGATACTTTCACAGCTAGAATCAAATCCTGAATAACCCTCCTCCTTGGTGTAGCACCGTCGAGAGCGGTGGGAATCGAACCCATGACCTTAGCGTTCCTCAACGGGGGCCGCCTTCCCCTAGCGCTTGAGTAATTACTGCAGTCTGGCCTACTACCACTCGGCCAACTCACCCTCGATTCGATTTCCCCATGTGTGCGGCCATCGGTTTCTTGGTGATTTGCATTGGGAGGGAATGGAACTTGCCACCACTTGCCACCACTTGCCACCAATTGCCCTTACTCACCTCAGTCCCTATTCGATTTCTGGTATCCAATGGGAGGGATCCCCGAGGAAGTGGGGTTGAACTTTTTTCGTTGTACTTTTTAACATGGCTGTTCCTAGATCGTGGTTATTCTGATGCACTCTACCTTTCGACATGTTGCCTCAACAATCTAATTCCCAGAGGTCAGAAGCACTACATCTCGCTCACTTGAGCTTTTCCCTCGCCATCTGATTTCACGTAATCTCAGCCTCGTCTTGAATACGTCTAGGTACTCTCGCTTAAAAGGTTGAAGAGCAATTTTGAGAATGGATCCGACGTTGAAAGAAGTTTGGCCTATTGAACCTCAGTCAACGCCACGAGTTTTGATCGTGGTGGAAGGGAGGAACAAAAGACATGTCTCGGTGGAGGTAGCATCTGAATCCTTGGCTTCTCAAATGATGTTAGAACACTTGGGTAATCTGTATTGCCCGATCCTATTACGTTGTATTGTAACCTCGCTTCACCCTCTAAGGTCAAAGTCCATGGGCATTGCTCTACTCGTACCTGATTGCCACAGTCCGATTTCGGGTTCTCAAATCGACACACTTGCATAGAACTGCACTGCAATTCTCCTCTTCGCGTGGTCTGTTCTGGCTGGGCCGGGGCTCGACGCGGCCGTGGGTGTCAATTTAAGACTGTTGAAGAGCTTCTTTGTGGATCGTAGAGACGAGAGTCCATCGAAGTAGATGAAAATTAAGCGAGGAAAATAGAGCATTTCAAAGATCGCTGATCTCTTAAACCACGGTGCCTTAGTGCTATCGCCGTTTCAGCCGGTCCGCCATAAGAAGATGTCAGTTGACCGTGTCTAACACCCGAAGGCCTTGATATCCGGGTACCTTTATGAGTACTGAGTACTGTACTCTACCTACTCCTCAGGGATTGTACTCGTTGTAATTGAACCAACTCGGAAGCAATGAAACCCGGTGTAGAGTACTCTCTTTAGACTCCTCGGACGCTTGGAGCCTAAGATCCTTACTCACAATCGCTCGATATCTGCCACAGGTAGAATAACAGAAGCTGTGGGTGACAACCCGAGAAAAGCTTGGCAGCGTGGCGAGGATGATGTGCTTCTGATATTTTCCGTATAGCTCCCCATAGGCATTTAGATGGACTTGGGATATCCGAAGCCTGCAAGGTGCCATGCCAATACACACGGGGCCACAGCAACCGTTTGGAATTGGTTGAGTAACAGATCCAAGTGTGGTCGGACTCGACGGTAGAGGAGACTACAAAGGGTTCGATGACATCCTGATGTACCCCCGTAGTAGTAGTGGGGGTGAGTTGAGAAGCGAAGTTTCTGTTTCTTCTTTTGCGTTCTTTTCGGTAAATCCGATCATCAGTCCTAGAATAGTGCGAACGGGCAAAAGTGGCCGCCCACATCCATTGTAAACAGTCGGTACGTCAAGTAATCTACCTACTGAATTTTAGCACTCCGTCGGTCACTTACCTACCTTACCCACCTAAAGTACCTACAGTCCCCCCTCGACAACCCAGCTGTTAGAGACACACACCAGGAGGGCTTCTATGCCCCGTGGAGCCATGATGCGACCACCCTGCATGACCCGCAAAGCTCACAACCCACTACCTGTTCCCGTCAGCCCGACCAGACAGGCATTCACTAACCGCTGCACAATTATCTCATTGCTTCGAACCCTTGACGCCCTGTTCCAACGTGATACCAAAGAGAACAATTCATAAGATTCGGGCTGGCCGTGAAAGGCACTTTCCATTCTCTCAATGTCGGGCTTACGAAACCTGGTCCCATCGACGGCGCTCGACCAGTCATCAGGCTCCTCTCCGAGCTCAAGTGCTCACGGCACCGCCATTGGGAGTTCCAATGGCACCAGTGGAGGGGCCAGTGGGGGCTCTGGTGGAGCGGCTGGAGGGTCCAGTGGTGGTACTGGTGGTGGTGATTCAACCCGTAGACGTCGAAACGCGGGCAATGTCTCCCTCATAGCGTGTACCGAATGTAGGCATGCAAGACAAAAGGTACGATAAGTCACATTCACAACATGTCCCCATTATCCCGCTCGATTGTTTTTGGTTCGCAGTCGGTGTGCAAAAGCTGCGAATACTGACTAGTGGATTACTTTTTTCTTCTGTAACAGTGTGACGGAATTAGGCCCGACCCGTGTAATAGGTGCCTTACACGCAAGCTCAATTGTGCCTACGAGCCTCATACAAAGACGCACAAAGATGACCTCATCCGGGAAATCGAGACCCTTCGAGGTAGCAATAGTAGCCTCCAAGGCCAGAACAGGGAAATGATGAAATTCAACTCGCATCTAGAAGATCAGAACAGAGACCTTCAGGAAACAGGCGACTGGCAGAGAAAGATCCTGAATACCATTGGAAGCAATGGCCATGACAGGGAGATCATAATGAAACTCCGAGCCGGAGAATCACATCAGTCCATTGCTGATTGGCTTTGCAAGCAACACCCAATCTCTAGGAGCCTAAGCATAGTACCACCATCCCAACGGAGCCTTGTCGACGTTGTCAGAAATCTCGAGAAAAGTTATCAAGAAGACGGTCTTAGCCGCACAGGGGCTCCGAGCGAAGCAGAAGTTCAGTGGACCAAAGTCAGTTCTAACCGCAAACTCATCGGGCACCTTTTCGATCTTTACTTTACATGGGTACATCCTTTACACATGCTTTTTAGCGAACTCGACTTTAAGCACAGTTTTCGAACCAATGACAAGACTTACTGCTCATCGGCCCTGGTCAACGCCATTTGCGCCATGGGCTGCCACCTACTAGCGAGTGGTAGGAACGACACTGTGGGGAAGGGCGTTGACATAACGACACTGAAGGAAGGTTTTCTGAAAGAGGCTCGAGAGCATCTCCTGCCAGAGTCCTACCTCAACATGACGTCGATACAGACATTTGCAGTCATGTACTTGGCAGATGTAAGTTCCGGGAAAGCTCGCAACGCAACCGGATACCTGCGCTGTGCTGTGGAGAACTTGAAGTCTATCGAAGGGGACAATCAATCGAACGAAGCTAGAGAGCTCTCCGAGTGGGGAATCCAAACCCTTAATAGGTACGGCCTGTCTATCAAACTCCACTTGAGGACCATCTAACAAGCCTAGCACATATGCTAGCATCACTTACCAACAGCTTTACGCGCCAGAGCTGCCAAAAACAGCGGTCTTTCGACATGTTCGAATGGACGGGGACGACGCGGTATGGCGGTTTTATCGCAAAGCGGGCGATGGGCATGAGCTACCCACACGGCCCAGCTATGCCATGGTGACGGCGTGCATGCAGGCTGGCCTTTTCCGTATCGTCAACGAAAGCTTGAATCTCTACTGTGGCCATCACGGAGACGTGTCCGCCACAAGTGTTCTCACTATCTATAAGATGTACTTGGATTGGAAGGAAGACCTACCGCCAAAGGTCAGACAGATAGAGATTGATGACCAACCTCTGCCCCACATTCTTTACCTTCAGTACGTCATCTGCCTATACCTGGTTTGCCTACCGTACAGTGGGTACTGACTGTGTTGAAGCATCCAGTTCCACACGGCTTTAGTCCAACATTTCGCACCTCTCCTACATTGCAACTTCTTCACAGGAAGCGACGTCGACGAATTTCGTCGCATGATTGTCCACCACGCCCAGAGCGGGATGGAAATCCTGGACCACTCGCGGCGCTTATATTCTTCACGTTACCACATGCCGCTGATGACGTTCTGCACCCTTCACCTCGGTGACGCTCTCGTCCGTCATTCGCCAAGGGAGCCGCCGGCAACAACCGTCGTGGAATACTGTTTGAGTACTATGAAAGAAACGCGAGCGGGTTTTGCCATCTGTGGACCTCTGCAAGAACTCTTTCGCCGCACCGCGGTCGAATGCGGTGTGGAGCTTCCCGATAACATGGACGACTTGATGGGCCCCTTTCCATACGCGGTCGACCAAATCTTGGATGCGTGTTCACGGCTCGCCTACACCCAACCCTTCGACCAAGTCCTGCGTCATATCCTCTCGACTATTGCAGATGAATGGTCGTACGAATGGCGAAGGATTATCATTACGCCGCGTGGGGAACCGCGACGACAATCGTCCAGCGGAAGATACCTCCAGATCAATTCGCTACTCAACAGCGATTGACGATGGATGAAATTGGCCGACCTTGACTATGAATATCCTACTGGCTTCAAAGGTGTGAATGATTCCGCCCTTTTTCCAACATCTCCTGCGTTCTGATGAGCAAATGAAGCAATTGAGGCAACTGAAGCGAAAATGGGTGACGGCAGGGCTTGGCATTCGGGACGGTGACGACACACACGTTTCAATGACGGCAGCGAAAGGATTTCTCCTCAAGAGGACATGCGGGCAGAGCATATCCATTTTCCTTGGCAAATGAAGACCTCTACAAGCAAGGCATATCCTACCTTCCCTGGCTTATACCTCGGTGCTCGCGTTGAGCGGTGTTCCTGGTAGAGCCAAATGCATCTGTGTTCGGCTTATAAGGTGCTTTCCATGCTAATTTTGCATGACCATTGTTGAGTATCAGTCCAATCACAGCCCCCAGCAGTGCTGCATACCAAGCTCTAGTCCATGGCTTATCCTGGAGAAAGCGAAAACTGACATGTGGGGAGGTCTTGAGCGCCCTCAGATCGAGAGAGCCCAATCAATGCGACGCATTCCCGTAGGTGGACGTCCATGTTCGAACACTCCAGGCCTTAAGAACAGCTGCCAGATTGCTGTAGTCAGTACACTGACGAGGTTGAATCGGTTACGCTCTTGTTACATTACGGTGTGGGTTGGCCAAGGATGGAGCATGTTCAAGGAAACAAAGGACACTCTGGGGCGCAAAATCCGATGGGGCAAGCTCAGGGTGAACAGCATTTATCAGTGGCCGGCAGGTGGCGATCCATCAGCTGATCGTATTCCTACTTGTCCGATCTTGACGCTGGACCCTGCATCTGGAGATGGTGCGGCGAATGCTCCGAATTGTCAACTCGATACAGTACCGCGTACGCGTTCTTGCTTTCACACGGTCCGGGATCGAAACAGCAAAGTCGATCAGAGTGCAAGCAATCAGACAAAACCCTGTTCTACGCATTTCACACTTTCACGGGTGGACGGGTGTTACACTAACTAAGGCTGCTTGCTGGACCCGCAATCCATCATTCGAACGATGAGGAAGCCGTTTCGTCGATGGTGAGGATATGAACTCCATTTGCATGACTCAGCACAATGGACCCTTGGTTTGCTCCATATCGGACCAAGCCCTGCAGGCATTGGGTGCATACCTTCATAACGATAATCATCTTTCCTCGGAACGTGTTAAGGTGTTGGATGAGTACATTGTTGTTATGATTGACCGTCGGTGCTCCGACTCGCACATACTAGCGGTACTCCTCCAACGCTTCCATCACGTATGCAGTAAGATCAGGGCGAAGCTCAGCCTGCCCAACGCCACTGCAATGCCATTATGGCTACCCTGCCGTACTCGATGGTGCTACCTAATCGATAACGGCTAGCTGGCAATGGCAAGCATAAGGTACCTAGAGTAGGTAAAGTAAGTCCCTTGCTTTACTAGAGATCGTCCATCGCCGTTGCCACACTTTGCGTACCGTGGCAGAATGGCCTTCAGCAAGACGGGCAAATCAGCATTCCGACCCTTGTTTCTTTAAGGCGTTTGTTCCACTATCATACAGACTACTAGTCAAGACCACACACGATGCACATGAAAGACGGTCCGAGTACGAACTTCCTATAGCCAATCTCCGCAAGACGATAAAGAGAAGACAGGGCCAAGGCTGCTCCGTAGGTCCGACCCTGTCAGGGTGTCGAAGCTCGGTCCGCTCCAGAGAATTGGGTTTATTATTCAATCTCTAATAACTCCTATCGTAAATCGTTCTGACGCTCGTCAAAGCCTCTCAAGAAAGATTTTACGGTCCTTCGCAGTGGCTTCGAGAATTATAGCACCCGTAACTTCTTCCTCCCACTGGGAATTCAAACGCCGAAGAGCTGGCTGCGTTAGTGCCTTTGGTGACGCTGGTGACGCTGGTGACGCACTTCAGGTGGCAATTCGAATGGCGATCGCTCAAGGAATGAACGAGAACGGCAGCGGCACTACTCAACCTTTGCCTTGGAAAACTCCAAACCTGCTTTGATGCCCTGCATCTGCGTTCTATCTCTTTCTCCGTAGTGTGGCTGTGTCTATAGCTTGATCTCTTCATTCGCCCCCGTCTTCCCTACACGACTTGTTACGTCATGTGCTTCTCTTTGCAGCGGAACTACGATGGGACACAGCATAGCTTCCCACTTTCTGAAACAAGCATTAATGAGCGAACGTTTACAGGAAACCTTTCTCAGTCCTTTTCCTAATTTATGGATCAATCAAACAGAAGGAAACTTCTCACCCATCAGTTCAACCTAAGAAACGCCTCGGAAGGAATTATCGTCAAGGTCAAAGAGAGTTGGGCCGATACCGCACATCTACGGAGATGAACCTATCCTCCCTGTTGATAATGTTATCTAATATAATCCACTATCAGTCTACCGTTTACGCTTTCGTTGAATAGGCCTCAGGAAACACATACAGAATAGGACCGTAACCACCTGAGCCACCCAAGCAACGCCAATTGCAACCGTTCCTTCGGCAGCATCTACTCATCTTCGTCGATAAAGTGTCTGTCAGTTCTTTGATTTAAACAATACCAGAGCGGAAAACATATTCCAGAATCACGCAAGCAGCGCCAATAGCGATCGAGCCCACAGCAACATCGAAAGAGTCTTTCGAAGATTAGTTCTCACAGCTCGACGCCCCATCATCAGCGTTTAGTCTCGATTCCTGGTTACAGGTGGGTGCACATAGCTGAGGAGCAAGATGGAAAAAATTATGGGATCACTTACGCAGTGTCAATGGGAATCAAACCTACAGCATTGTTGAGATTATCTTTGTAATCTCTTGTCACAGGTCAGCGGTTCGTCGATAAAGTGTCACTCCGATTCCTAATCACAAATACACTTGAGAGCCGAATTCTGACAGCTCATTTAATTAAGATAATCATCCCGTTCACCGCCCATGCTCGTAAGAGAGAAAAAACACAAGCAGCGTAACTGTACACCGAACTTACTGCAATATCACCAAATTCTTTGCCCGACATGCTTTCAAATTTGAGCGCATTGGCAACAGAGCGCCTTTCGATACTTGATCGCACTAGCCGTTGCGTTGGTCACATACTGTACAATCAATTACGGTGTGTTGCCACGTAGCAAGGAATGGACACGTGAGATTCGTCTAGCGAGGCTGTCTGGAAAGAGAAGACGAAGAAAAAACCCCTCAAGCGCAAGCAGCGCCCATAACAATTCAACTCACAGCAGTACAACAAACCTCTTGACGCCCACAGCTCTCACAAATCGACACCGCGTCGACAGAGTGCAATTTCAATTTCTAATCACAATTACACAGTTAAAATCCATGCATGGTTGAGAAACTGGTCACGGATGCCGTTATTGGATTGGAGGAATCCTTGGTAAAGATTTTCCGGATTACAGAGCCCGTCTATTAGCGCTGCCAGACAACAAAGACGGGAAATTAAACCCTTGAACCACGCCAGCAATGCCAGTAGGAATCGAATGCAATCGAAATACCAAAAGGCCCTCTCCCCCCCCCACAAACTCCCTAACCCAACGAATTGGAGCCACACAACCCCAAACCCTCCATCTTCAAACCCTTCAAACCCTTTAATCTCTCTCGCCGCTCTCGCCACCGCATACTCAACGACCACAAGCCCCCCTCGTGCCCACGGACCCCGTACCCCATATACAAACAACCAGAAAACGAACCCATACCCCCCCTCCCCCTCACGCAATACAGGCTTTGATAATCGAGATGGAGATGGGAGAGGTAGGTATCATAGTATCTGTATGAATGTATGTATGCTCGTTTTACTTTGAAATCTGTGATGGGAAGATGGGTCGTGTGGGCTGGGGATGTTTGTGTTGCTTGGGTTTTTAGAGAGGTGTAGAGGGCAGAAGGGGGAGCAACAACAACGCATCAAGGGATATTCTACGGCACAATTAGCGCTTCTCGCCTACTTCACGGGTTCTCTGGAGTCGTCTACACTACCAACTTCAACAGTCACATTATCATTGCTACTCTTCACCCCACCCACCCTTACCCATGTCTAAGCCTGCGCTGCCACTTCGGCCGGCCCCTCCTCCTCAATCCCCTCTCCCTCCCCCCCCTCGCCTTGCTCCTCCTCCACCTCCCCAACATCGACCAACTCCCCTCCCTTCCCATCTCTCTCCAATGTCAAATACTCATCCCACCCCGGGAAAAGTTCCTCATCCCCTTCCCCCTCACCATACGGCGGCACCCCAATCATCCTCGCCACCTTGCCCTTCCCCCCCTTCTCCAGCCCCGCTTTCCACGTCCGCACGAGCTCGGCGGCACGGCTAGGTTTGTAGGTCTGAGCAAAGAGGACGGCTTCGGCGTGGCGGTTGGTGCGCACGAGGAGTTCGATACAGCCGTCTACGTCTGCGAGTTGCCAAAGGCAGGAGAAGGCGATGTTGTTCGCACCCGCGTCATTGGCTTGCGCGGTGAGGTCCCTCAGGCCTTCGGCGTTGCCGGTGGATGTGTAGACGAGAAGTAGGGAGCCCAGGTCTTTGGCGTGCGCAAAGCACTCTTCTGCGAGCGCGAGCTCCCACGCCGCGAGCGCGGCATCGCCGACTGTTTTCCAGCGGTGCTCGACGTTTGCTTCTCTGGCAATGTCGAGAGCGATGGGAAGGTTGTTGAGCGCGAGTGCGAGGTCGAACCGGTGTTCCGGGTCTGTGGCGACTTCGAGTGCCATTTCTTTGTAGCCTTGGCCCTCGAGGAAGCGGGCGATTTTGTTCTTCTGGTCGGCAGGGATATCCTCGAGGAGTTCGGCGGCGGTTTCCATGTCCCCGCGTAAGACGAGGGTTTGATACTCAACCACCGAAAGCGAAAGAGCGTATGAGACGACATTGACGTCTTTGTCTGCGACGTAGGCTTTTCCATCGCGCGGGAGGTAGCCAAGGAGGTACATAGGTTGGTCAAAATGGGAGACTGTGTAGGTTTGGTCACCAACAAGGTAGTTGAGACGGTTGGTAGAATTGGTGTAGATGAAGCAGTCGCCGACCCATTGCCCTGTGCGAACGGACTCATTGATATCGATCACGACTTCAAAGGCGGATTCGACACCGTCTTCTTCGACTTGGCCAGCGTTGAGGGCGGCGATGTAGTTTTCGCGGGAGAAGCGGAGGACGTAGAAGGTTTCTTCGCAGGCTAGGGTGACCAATTCGCCGCTCTCCGACCAGTAGACCTAAATCCGTGTGAGCAAGATATCCGATTCTTGATATGTATAGTAATTGGACGCACGTTTTTCGGCTCAACTTCTATTCTCCGCACCAAAGCGCCAGTCTCCCAATCAAATAACCCGATCCCTCCTTGACCCCTGACACCAAGCAGTACACCACCGCTTAATCCTTCGGCCTGGAAACCAACGTCGACTCCACCAGTTTTCTCCTTGAAATTGCGAAATATTCTGACACTCATCGAAGATTCTCGTATCGCATAATCGTTGCTGTTATCTTTTGAACCCCATGCAAAATCCTGGGCAGAGCCAAACGCCTTGTTACGCCACGCCAATGCAGTGTAAATTATATATTCACCGTCGCCACAAACCGAAACAAATCGACCATTAGGAGAATGCTGTAAGGTCTGAGGGTAAATTTCACAATTTCCGAGGTCCTTCGAAGGCAGGCTTATGGGAGTGCCATCTTTGACACTCAGATCACCTCCTTTAATCATCGCTGAAAGGATCTCGCTATGCCGTGCCCATATCAGTTTCCCTGAATTATCCATTGATACAGCTGGCTCTTCTCGTCCCATTTTGACAACCACAGCGCCGTCGTCAAAACCAATTGCTACCCCTTGCCGACCACGTTGGTAGCTTACACACCAAGCTCGCTCCAGCCCATAAGTTAGAGACTGCTCTAATCGGTAGGTATTTGCGTGCCATATCTTTACGGTACCGTCCTCCGAACCAGATATAATGACTGGTAACTCTGGGTGGTAGCACGCAAATGAGACGTTGCTTGTGTGGCCTTCAAGTGTAGCAATCAAAGATTTGGTCGTGTAATCCCAGATCTTTACTGTCTGGTCATCCGATGTGGTAAGAAGATACGGCTTGTCTGCTTGCGGATAGTAATCGACATGGTTGACACCTTTTGTCTCATGAGCCTCCAATGTATAATTGGCATGACCTGAACCAAAGCTCCAAATTTTGACAGTTCTGTCCAGACATGCAGATGCAAAAGTATTGGTGTCCTTCGGATTTATAGCCAAACCCATAACGTAATGGCTATGGCCTTCGTACACTTGAACACACTTCCATCCTTTGTCCCAATCCCATAACTTTATCGTCATATCATCTGAGGCGGTCAGAACGAAAGGCTGGGTTGGGTGGACAACAATGGCACGGATATAGTCAGGGTGGGCTTCGAACGAGGTAATCTTTTCCGAGGTATTGTAATTGTATACTCGCACTTGGAAATCATCGGACCCGCAGACAATCCAGTTCTTGCGAGCTATGAAGCGGCCTGCTCGTACAGGAACATCTGTGAGTTCGAAGGTCTTGACGATTGCTTGGGTCTCGTATGACCAAATGTATACATGACCGCTGTACAGAGTCGTCAAGATCCATGGCTCCGTGGGGTGAAAGTCGATGCCCTTGACCCGCTCGGACCTTGCAAAGAGCTGTCTCTGCAGATTGATGTTTGCGTTAGCCATACCGAATTGTTGAGGACTGCTACTCCGATCAGAGGCTTGTAGAACCTACCTTGACGTCCAAACGCATCTTTGCAGCCTACTCTCTATGCAAGGGACCGCTCTGCATATGTCGCCGTGCTTGAGGCCGCAGCCTTCCAATCCGAGGTGGAGTCTAGGGCAAATATACCTTCAGCCTACCAATGGGTGATCGTGCTATTGAGACGAACGATGTTAATAGTAGCACTGATAGAGTAACCGGAGTACCTAGTTTGACCAGCTGTCGAAATTCCCTCGTCGGCGACAAGGTGTCGCCGTTGAGCTTAAATCAGCCCTACTCTAGACTAGAGTGAACCCTTGGGTTGGCCGAGTATCGTGAAAACCCTTTTCTCTACCCCCGCTACGCCCTCTTGATCAGTGCGAGACCACAGGTTTCAATGTGGATGTGATATTGAACGATACAGGTACAACATCATTCGATCTTAGTAAACTTCTCTATCTGGGTCACGAAGTATCGAAACTACGAGATCATGAGGTTGCAACGGCGGCCTCATAAGTCTCAAGTATATTTCCTCAAGCGCTCAAAAGAAACGCCGCTCAAGGTATGCCTGATGTTCGCAATTGAAATATTCCAGAAACAGTCACAGCCTGCGCCTTACCTTTACGTCCTTTTATTAGAACTTTCGACTTCCATATACCTTACTTTATTCGTCATTTCACATTCAATTCCACTCATCTTAAACACGAAGAAAAAAAAGGCAGGATCTGTGTAGTAGCAATGATTGATCCTTATTCCTTCTTTCCCGTCCCGATTTTCTATCGATGCTGAGATCCGTACGAAGGCGGAGGCATGGACACCCTACTTTGCAACGAATCACTTGCGGGCGGAAACGCTGGTTGTTCGACTATATACCGCCGAGTCCTGCTCTTATCACTATTTGGGCAAGTATGAGTGACGGTAGGTTGCCGCAAATCAACATCCGAATTCTGCTGTCTTGGTTGGAAGTCGCCGTCCTGCAATGACAGCCTCCTCGCCTCGTCGCTAAGGTCGTCATGAATGTTTTCCAGATCATGCAACTCTGTCTGTTGGATAACAACACTCGAGGTCTGAATTCCGCCAGAGGCTCGTGTGACTTGCTCCTGCAGTTTTTGTGCACGCTGCTCAGCTGCTCCTACTTCCTTTCGCTGCGTGAACTGCATGAACGGGTCTGACCGAGGTGGAGATGGCAAATCTGTCCGTTTTTCTCCAGTATGTCTTCCAGCCGCATTTCCTCCGGTACGCCGCCTACGTTTCTTGATCGAGCCTTTACAGCATTGGTAGCAAAGGGAAGCAATAGATATCAGGGCGAGCAGCCCAAGAACAAAAGCAATCCAGGTCCTTTGGTCATGTATGACTTCCTGAATTTTGGTGCGCCAGGCTTTCGAGTTTGGACTAGTGGAAGTGGCAGCATCGTTGGACGGGTTCAGCCCTCTCGTATGAATCGTGTCGCTGGGCTCTGGCTCCTGCAGGCAAAACAGCGGTGGATAGAATCCAGCAAAAGCTACTCCGCACAGTAGTTGAGGAACGTTCTTGCTTTGCTTGACTGTCAAACCACCGTGGATTGGCGCCATGCTGGAAGAACGTACCAGTGCTTTGCAAACTGGTATCTGTAATGTCTCCTGGCTTTTGAACGCCCGTGCGATAATTATACAGACTAATTATGGAGATTATCGAAAATTATTGAGACTTGGATCGGCGATGGGGATATTCAGAGCTTGGAATGTGATTTTCTTGACAAGTATCTAAACCTAAAGGTTACGAACATCTTAATTTGAAGAGGTGCGTCCTAATCTCTATATATATATCGATCTCTTCAAACGTATGAGCTGCTCATGATTTTCAGTCAACCTACCAACAACGCCATTTTTGGCACGCTCCTGAGGGAATTTGCGGAGGTCTACTCCCAATAAAAACCGTATCTTTCCAACCTGATAGAGTCGGATCTTTTGCGTGTGCAATCTTCCCCTCATTACACTGTGCACTATTGAGATTGGGCGGCAAAGCTCTCATATGAATAACAGAGTCTTCAAGTTGCGCAATCAGCACTGAACGGAAGATCCACCGTGACAAAAGCAAGGTGTTGCCATATATGCGCAATCTGCAGCACGGAATTGGATCTATGTTTAGCATCAGAATCGCGCTACTATGAGCTGATATCCAGGGACCGAGTCTGCTCCTTACCAAGGGACGAAGCTGGGAATTCGCGGGCTTTACGGCAATCTAGCCACGCTACTAGCACCTAGCAAGACAATGGAGGTTGTCTGAAATATTGATTGCAACGACCTGTGATGTTATTGTCGCACCCTCAATAGATAACCCGACAACAAGCTGTTTGCATATGCTATTCCCACGGGGCCCCGGCGTTCTTCAATAACAGAAATCATCTACACAGCTGCACGAGTCATGAGCTCAAGTCTTTCTCTTCGCCCCAGAGTGGGCGAATTCAGATTGGATCTGATCCTGACACCTTTCGTGCCACGGAAGCATTCTACGAACCCGGCTATGAATGGACGGGCCACGGTATGCTCGAGTGTAGGCCGGCGTCCTCTTACTTCTTCACGCCTGCGTACAAGATCAGAACGACCTCTAAGGGGCAAGAACTTTTGTCAATAATAGAATCAAACTCTATTCATCAGAAGTTTGTAAGAAGCTGAAGTATGTTCCAGCAGCAATACAGATTACGGTTCCTCTTCCCCCTCGCCAACCACAGATTCGACCCTTCCTTACATCTCCTCGACCTATCGACTTCACCAAACTCACAACTAGAACATTATCGACCCCAACACCTCAGAACCCCCATTTGTAAACCTTTCTACCCTGCTACCTAACCTCCTCCGCCTGATCTTCTCTTCCACCTCCTCATCGCTCTCTCTGGCCTGCCTATAATTCAAGTACTTCCCCCACTAATCAAACACACCAGCACCGGCTCATAATCTCGAAGACGGTTTCCTGTGTCTCCGCTTCCGGTTAAAAGTCAGACGAGGGGGCGGTTTTATGGCTCGGTAAAATCTTACGGCGCTCCGCTTATCTCTTTCTGACTCCTCGGCTTTGACAGATGGAGTAGGCGCTCTAGTGCGACGATAGATCCAACCTTTCTCATCCGCGTACAGACCTTCCACCTCGTCTACATCCGTTCTGTCGTTCTGTCCGTCGCTCTTTTCATCGTCGCCATTATCACCACCTTATTCGCCCTGCGTTTCGGCTCTACATCAACTTTCTCTTATCGCGTTCGAGAAAATTTGGAATAGATGAAAGATGGTTACTGAGGACTGTACTATACCTGAGTTGCACATGATGATTTCTCTCTCTTATCCCGAAAATTGCGCTTGCCGCAGAGGGCGAATAATACATATCTCAAGAATGCCGTAGTCGCCATGAAGGGCCACGCTCTAGCTGTTATACACTGAACACTTAGCTCGGGTCACTCGCGATGAAGATGAAAGATATGTCGAAGTTTAAGGGGGATTATATTGATAGACGGCGCGTACTGGTTTCGAGTTAGCTATGGCCTGAGGGCCAGCAATGGCCGGCGAATCTGCTACAGCGATACCGAAAGCGCGCGTACTGCTTCAGGTCATTATACACCATCCCCTACACTTCCCAATAACATCCTAACTCAACCCCAACTCTCTATAAAACGCCTCTGTACTCGGTTTCCTCCCCAAGAAATCTTCGAGCGTCTTCATCTCATCCTGGCTTCCCCCTCTCTCCAAGACCGTATGTCTGTACCGTCGACCCTCAGTGGGGTTCATAGGATTAGCGGCGAAGGAAGTATAGAACATGTCTGCGCTGTAGACCTGGGAGCTGAGGTAGCCATAGTAGCCGGCGTCGTAGCCGCCGATTAGATGGCCAAAGGTTGCTTGGCCGTTGCCTGGAGATCGTTAGCAGGCGGAATTGAGACAGATGGTTTGAGATGGAGGAAAGAGTGGGGTAGGGAAAGTGACGGAAGAAGAAAGGGGCTCACCCCATGCATATCCTTCGCCGTATGCTTCAGGACCATCCAGCCCAGTAATTTCATGCCGGAGTTTATTGTACAATTCGGACAGTTTCAAAGCTTCTGCCTCAGCGTGGCTACTCGGTTCATGCACTGTCATATCAAAGATGCCGAAGTGCAGTTGTCGTAAATTGAACAGCGCATCGTTAACGTGCTTTGTCTTGATAAGATTAGATATCAACTCGTCCGGCAATTTTTCGTCAGGCTTAGCCTGCCCCTTTGCCTGCTCTTGCCAGGCGGCTTCATATTCCGGCGACAGGGAAGAGTAGTGGTGGCTTAGGGCTTTTAGCTGACTAGGGGTCCAGCACCAATTTTCTAGCAGTTGGCTTGGGGCTTCGACAAAATCGCGGACGGTGTTAGTGCCGTGGAAGCGGGAGTAGGTGGTTCTTGAGACGAGGTCGTGGATGCCGTGGCCGAGTTCATGGAATAGAGTGACTACTTCATCGTGCTTGAGGAGACTAGGTTTCTTAGGTGTTGGTTTCGAGAAGTTGCAGACGAGTGCTGTGGCGGGGTATCTTCGCGTTCCATTCTCCTGGATGAAGCCTGGCTGAAGGTTGAAATTCGCAGCGTGGCCGTACTTTCCCTCACGAGGATGGAGATCGAGATAGAGATAGCCGACAAACCCACTACCTTCGCCTTCATCATCCCACACGCTAAAAACTTGCACGTCAGGATGCCACACAATATCATCGCCTTTACCGGATGGAGAGATGGATGCACGGTCGGAACCGGTCACTTCAACGAAGGTCAACCCAAAGAGCTGTTCGAAGATTCTTAACATGCCACGGATGCTAGTTTGAAGGGGGAAATACTCGGCAAGTTTCTCTTGGTCCAAAGAGTAGTCCTGCTCAAGCATCAGGCGGTCATAGTAACGATGATCCCAGAGGTAGTACTGGCCATCAAAAGTCTTCCCTGCACCATGAGATTTTAGGTCCTTCTCTTTCAATGCAGCAAGTGTTTTCTTCTCCGACGCTCCGCCCTTGGTAAGTCGCTCACGCAGGTCACCGAGAAAGTCGTCCACGGTCTTGGTTGTTTCAGCCATCTTGTCTTCTATTTTAAAGGCCGCATGATTTGGGTACCCCAACAATCGAGCTGCCTCATCACGTAATACGATTACTTCCTTAAAAAGAGGTACATTTTGATTCAACTTGTTCTCATTTGCAATGAAGATTTTCTTCCGCGTTGCTGGATTCGTTGCGTACTTCGATACTGGAAATAGATCCGGATACTTGAAAGTCATTTTGACCTTGCCAGAGTGCTCCCCTTCTCCTTTAGCAAACCCAGCGAGCACATCTTGCGAGACCCCACTGAGTTCCTCAGGCGTGAACCACAAGCCCTGATTCTCTTCATTTAGGTTTTTCTGGAATACGATGCTGATCTCGCTAAGCCGCTTCTTGATCTCCTTGAATCGATCTCGTTTTGGCCCAGCTGGTATACCTAAACCATTTCGAATATAGTTCTTGCGCTCTTTCTCCAGCAGCCGTTGGGACTCCGGGTCCAAATTCTCGCCCTTGTGGAAAGCTGCCTCAACCACATTGTACACATCCTCGCGCATAGATGATTCGATTGAAAAGTCGTCCAGAAGCCTCTCGGCCTCGGTGGAGGCATCTCGTAGCTCCTGGTTCGTAGAGACTGCCTGGTAGAAGCCTATAATATGCGCTTCAAGCGCCATAGTGTTCTCATCATAAGCCATAGGAAGCATGATGTTTTTAAATGAAGCATCCTTGTCTTTCACTTCCGCAACAATTTTATCTTGTATGCTGCGAGACTTATCGACTAATCGCTTAGTATCCTCAACCACAGATTTGGGAGTTCCCGTGAAGAGAGGTGGGGCTTGTGGGGGTGTTTTGAATGCTTGAGGCGCCATTGCTGCGGTAGTCAGGGGTCTTGTCGATGAGTATGTCGGCCGCAGTCCTGGCTTCGAGTTCACTTGGGGAAGCTGTTTGAATATAGCTGATACTCTTGAGGTAAAACGGGCGGGGGGAGCCAGGATGAGAGTGATGCCGAGGACGAGGGCGAGGCAAGCGACACAGAGCTTGAGAGGCCGGGAGATAGCCAGCGTGAAAACTATTTCAACACTTTGCAGACGTGTTAGTGTATTGTCGCTGCAAATGATTGACTGGTTATGGCTGAATGTGATACTTGCTGAAGTGAGCGTCAGGGTGTCTCAGCTTGCTAGATGCGGCGTCAACGCCCTTGGCGCTAGAACGCGGTTAGAAGCACTGCCCCTAGAATCACCATGATGACCACCGATAACCAATATGCCAATCCAATGATCGGACTAAGCGACAGGCTGGGTTCGGAAAGCTGAGATTGATCTGCCCAACATATTTCTCTGCCCAATTGTTCTCACCGCCCAAGCTTCGCATTTGAACCCAAGCTAACGACCGTACTATCCCGTTTGAGTCTATTTGTCCATTTAGATATCTCGATGCGGATTGGTAGTTCTCTACTAGCTTTCTGCACCCCTTGGTGGAAGCTTCAACAAGTCAATTCAGTGGTCTTGATAATGCTGTAGGACACTTTTGTATCCGAGTTTCAAACCATGTCCATTAACTGGAAAAGTGAAGAAAGCGGTCTTTCGGGGAATATAGGTCCAGTATCTACTGGGCATTTGCGTAACATGAGGGCCTCAACATATACAGAAAAACAAGAGCGACTGATAGAGCAAGCAATGGGTATTATGAATCCAGGCACTAAAACCTTCCAACCCTCCCAGCCCTTCTCATGCTCGGTGACCCCCTACAAAGTTTTGAAACATCATTTTCAGCAAAACTATCATCAAGTTTATCCGTTTCATTGACCTCCCTAAGCTCCGGCGAAACAGTGGGACTCAGCGCAATTTTGGGTCGACTCTTGAACACGCTCGTATAGTCTGCCTCCTGGGCAAATAGTTTTTCCGGCGGCGTTTCCTCCTTCGCCACATTAGTGGATACTTGCTGCTTGCTCGGGGTTTCAAACTGATTCGTTGGATAAGTTCTCGATGGTCGAGGCTTGTGTAGCGATTTCCGGGGTTTGCGAGATGTGGAGGGCATGAGGGACATTGACTGGCGCGTGCGTTCGGAAAGGGTTGTAGTTTTGCTAGGAAGGGGCGATGAAGAATCGAGAGTGCTTGAGGGTGGTGGTAGCATTGGGGGTGGTTCAAGATGGTGAATCTCGTTGCAGGGTGCTACGGTTGGGAAACCCATTGATTGCCGCGTTCGTTCTACTAGACAACGCTTGTATTTGGCGGTTGAAGGAGGGGCGTTTCTTGTTGAACAGATGATTTGTTGGGCGAGGAGCTCGTCTTCGTCAAGGACTTCTGGGTTTACTGAGTCCTCTTGCGTTTCGCTTGCGTTTCTTGAACTTAAGTCAATGTTACGATTGACGGTGACAGCGTCTTGTACTCTTAGGCTGGTAACCTCGGTGCTTTTACGCAACGTAGATGAATAGTCGCTGATAGGTCTGTGCAGTGTTTTGTTATCTTCGCCGTTTATATGGTGCGACGGAGACTCCAAGCTGGGCCGATATGGAGTCTGAGATGTCTTTGTAGTCGGTGTATCCAAATCTTGCGGAGAGTTGCCTTCCAAGATTTCTAAGTCATCTGACCTGGTAATTTTATCGCGGTCTGTAAGAGGTACTGGGAAGATAGAATTGCGCTTTCTCTTTGGACTTTTGGCGTTCTGACCCACTCCTTTACCGACAATGGTAAGCTCGGCTTGCATTGAGTCCACCAACCTTGCATATTCATCCGTCATAAAAGGCGCGCAGCTCCTATCCGCCATCCCTTGCCCTTTCTCTCCGATATAAAGCTTCTTCTGGTTAATTACGATATCCTTGGGCTTAATTAAACCGAGCTCAATGCCTTGGACTTTGCCTGATCGGCTACCCTGACGCTTTGCCGAGGAAGTAGGGTTCGATTCTCGTGTCAAATCATCCTTGAGAGCCTTCCAGTGCTGAAGTCTTACCCGCTGACTGATTATTTTCTTCTCCAAGTCCTGAAGGAGCCCTTCCTGATCGGTAGCAGTTGCCTTGTCCACAGTGCCTTGGTTGAGTAATGGCCAAAGCTCGGAAAACTCTGTTTCAAGTAATGGATCACGAACTTTATGCTCGCCGCCTTTCACAAGGATGTCTACCCATCGAGGGTCTCCCTGCCAATGTATATCGAACTGCCGTCTGATTCTTTGAGTAACATGGTTTGGTACGACCCTTGCGGCACCACTCTCCTCGATTTCTTCTAAGCGCTCGGTTCTTCGAGCCAGATCCTGCTCCTTTTGGTCAAGACAATGCTGGAAGTCGGAATACCTTGTCCTTAATTGTTCTTTCCGGCGAAGCACTGCAGTCAAGGATGCTCGATGGGCCACGGCCAAAGGCAAGAATGACTCCTGATCCTTCAGCGCTATCTTTCGGTTAAGAACAAGCCTTCTCGCAACGCTCGAATTCCGATTTCTCTCAGCTGCAAGGACCTTCGCCAGGACAGCCGAGGACCACGAGACTAGCACTTCCTCGAGTTTGTCTCCTTTGCATTCATCGAGCATAGTCTTCCGAATCGTAACATCTCTGCCTAATGCGCCGCTCTTCTTTAGCTCATTCAAGCACCTGAAAAGCGCGGCGCGTAGATTGAGGGATTGAAGGGGCTCGAGCGGAGGAAAGAATGGTTGCAGTTTCTGTCGAGGGCGTATCAGCTAAGCACTTTCACTATGGACACAGACGATGGTCTGACATCTTTGGTTTCTTCCGGGTCCCATATCTCGAACAAGCGATACAACGCCCACTCAACGCAGCGAATTCGGTTCTTTTGGTTCTGCTGGGCATCTTTGATTCCAAGAGTTTGCGGTGAGATTGAGGGCCAGTCAGGGCGTTTGTCTAAGTCTAGTAGCCGTAGATTGGTAAGAAAGACTGAAGCTTTCGAGCTCGTGTGCCCATTGTGCGATTGCAACGCGGATGCACTGGGTTTGCTCATTGCGCAATACAATGTAATGAGGCATCATATGCTGATTGTAGTGACAATTATTCTATGGAGCCATCCACTCAGGGGACTTCACTGAGCCTTTGTCAACAAAGAGAAGATGCGTGTTTGTAGAGTGTAAAGCCGTGTTGTGGTGGTTTCTCTAAGTTACCCCACAATTGATACTCTTCTATGCAAGCAGGCATGTGCCTGAAGATCACCTTCAAAATTGGAAAGCTTAGCAATCTTTAGTGACTACGATAAAGGCATTGACGGCACCAGCCGTCAGAGCTACAGTACCTAAGACAATGACTGGGCATATCGCTACCTAAGCAGCAAACATTCCTATCACTTTTCTTGCGATACAAACACAGGGAGCTCTTCCTCCTTTCCGAAATAACACAACGATAGTCTGTTCCTATTCTCATCGCATTACCTCTGCGCGGAGTTTCAAGAAAGCTGCAATGGCAGCGCAGCATCCACATATCCCTGATACGCCATCAAGAGTAGTCAACAACCCACCGCTTATCAGCCAGCATCTCGAAAAACCGCCCCATACACAGTTCTCTTCCTCAACGCCATGGTCATTAGAAGCTGGTACTCAACACTCTCTAAGGCCATAAAACACCCAAGTATGAGCCCTTGTGAATCCCTGCTTACGCCTACCAGCTCTGTCCGCCCTCCCCACCCCCGTCCCTTCAAATCCCACCTCACCAGTTCCCTTCTTCCACCTCCTAGAACAGTTAAAAACCACTAAACGCGAAGGATGGAGGCGCTTCAACATCGTCGCTGGCGAATCAATTTCAGACCATATGTACCGCATGTCCATCCTGACGATGCTTGCGCCTTCCTCCCTCTCAAAAAAATTAGATATCCCTCACTGTACGAAAATGGCATTAGTCCACGACATGGCGGAAGCGTTGGTGGGAGACATCACACCTGTAGACGGTGTGGACAAGGCTGAGAAGAACAGACGGGAGACAGAGACGATGGATTTTTTGACCGGTAAACTGTTAGGGCAGAGCACTGGAGTAATGGAGCAAGGAAAAGGGCTAAAAGAGATATGGCAGGAGTATGAGGATGGGATGACGTTGGAGGCAAAGTTCGTCAAAGATATTGACAAGATAGAACTTGTGTTACAGATGATGGAATATGAAAGGAAAGAGGATGGCAAGCTAGATCTCGGGGAGTTTGTATGGGTTGCCGAGAAGATACAACTTGAGGAGGTGAAGAGTTGGTGCAGGGAAATTCTCAAGGAGAGGGAGGATTTCTGGAAAAGGAATAGTCACAAGCTTGAGAAAGTGAATGGCTTGGACATTGGTAGAAAGCTCCTGGGGCCTGCAGAGAAATAAACGGAACAAAGATAGAGGGAGACGTGTGGCTTTCCATACGCAGCTGGCACGTGGCCAGTTGAGTGTCTACCATTGTCCTATTTAACGAAGTGGCAGACCCCGAAGCTGCGAGATCAAGACAGACTGGTACCCGCCTTTCGTTTTCGCGAAGCGCCTTTTTACCCTATGAAGGGTTCAAAGGACGAAGAACGACAGCGTGCGAGAGTCAAGGATGGCCGTCTAGTCAGGGAACGTAGCAGCCCGGGGACGAACGTGATTTTTGTCAAGCATGAGGAGCGTGGGGTAAGGAGCTTCAATCCGTCGAATAGAAGAACAATAGAATAATGAATTAAGTGAAACTTCTATAGAATGAGCAAGTCCCTAGAGAGGACTCACCTTGGCCCCACCGAAATATCATACGCCGGAAATAAAGTGCATGTACGCATTCCAAAAGTTCCCCCAAACCAGTCAGCTCCACCTCCGTGTCCGACTTTTCGTTTACAATTGCTCTCTTATTCGATCCTCTCAATGCTTTCAAAACCTCCCACATCTTCTTTGCACCTATCTTTCAGCCTATCAAGAGCGCCCACCCCAAGGCCCCCACCATAATCATCACCGCCATCCCAATCTCTGCCCTGACCGCGCCAGCCGCGCCAGCAAAGGTCGGCGAACCCGTAGCACTAGAATTTCCGGCTCCAGTGACACTAGGATAAGAAGAAACCGAGGTTATCGCTACTGTACTAGTGGAGCCAGTATAAGTGCTGTTCTGGTTCACAGTCGGATAAGGTGGTACACTCGTCACCAACGGTAGCCCAGTAGAGTTAGACGGAATCAGCGAGGACGCAACAGCCACCAGCATCATGGTATTCGAAGCAACGATATTCGTTGACGTAGCAGTGAAAGATGTGATAGTGGTCTGGGAGGTAGTAATCGGTGTGGCACTGTAGATAATAAATTGAGGGGAGTAGTTGACAGCTCCGGACTGGCTGATGGAGAGGGCATAAACACCTTGTGTGGTGATTGGTGGGGGCGTCCATGTGTAGCTGGTGCCTGTGATACCGTCTTTACAAGGGTTAGCGGGATGGTAGGATCGGAGGAATGGACAAATGTACGGTATACTTACTGACGACTGTGGAGACGAATTGGAGGTTTACCGGATCGCCATTCATTAGGGATATTTCCACGGGCTAATTGACACGGATCAGTAAAAATTTTCAATACAAATCTACCGTCCTTGCAAGCGGTTTCACTAGGTGAGCTGGACGTACAGTATTATCTCCGGACCAGGTGAGAACGAAAGGAGTAGTAGCAGTTATACCAGTGTAATAGCCATTGGTGAATGCCACGGCTTGGGCAAGACCTGGAAGGAAGAGAGCTATTGCAAGGACAAGAAGGCGTGTCAAAGATGAAGACATGGTAGTGAAGAGACAGTGAACCACTCGTGGCGAGATGATGATTGAGATGCAATTGGTGCCAAAAAGAATTCCAAGAAATTATCAGTGTGAGGGTTGGAAATCACCGAGGACACAAATGAGTGACTTGAGTCAGAAATTTTGTGGTGATAAATCTGTTACACTGGTGCTCTTTCTTAAACCAGTCCCCACAAAACAAAGAAGGAGCACGTCTTTATTGGTAACGTCTAGACCGCGGAGCTTTGGATAAAGAGCTCGATACGGAAGGTACGGAACTAGGAGAAAGAGACCTGTTGGACTACCTTATTGAAGCCATTTGTAAGCGCTGTTCGGCCAGACCTCCATTATCCGGACTGGGGCAAGAGGTATCGTGGATAAATGGGAGGTAAGCAAGATCCTAGAATCTTGTACACCTTCTACCCGGTGAACACATCCCTACAATGCTTCTTATTAGACGCGCCTACCCTGAGAGGCCTCTCTTCTCTGATTCACTGAAGAAAATTATCATGCGCCACAACTTCTTAACAAGGACCTCCGCCTCCTCGTCCAAAGCCTATACCAATGTTAGACTTAGTTCTACCGCTCGAATATAGCAGTAGAGACAAAGAAGATAGATCTTACCCCTTCAAGTTGCTCCACTAGAGTTTGAGGCGTTCCTCTCTTCCGAATGTGGTCCTCAACAACCTCTACTAGCATCTGCTCTTGTACGCCTAGGTATTCCACAATCTTCTTCTCCACGAAAGGCTTTAGTTGCTCTCCCAATACGGTCTCGTCCACGAATTCCCACTTGACCTCCCATTTCCATAGTCCGTCCTTGTCCGACGGAATGTCAGCGGCCAACTGTCTAGCAGCCTGTGCTCTTTCCTCTTCTGACAGGCCAAGAGCATCGGCCGCATTATCAAACTTGATTGGTATGAGCGTCCTTTTGACAGAGCTGTCTGCTTCCTCCTCGTCTTCGAGTAGTCCTTCAACTTCGGCAACTGTTCGCCGATTCAAGGCGGCAGCTTGTGCTTTCTGAGCCGCAGCTCCAAGTGATAGTTTGAATCGTTGTGGCTCTCGGGGTGTCTGAGCCCTTGTATCAAGTTCCATTGCTTGACGATTGAGGAAGTCGTCGGCCATCCCTCTTGCCTGTTCTCGTAGCTGTAGATCCTTTGCCTTTTCTCTGTCCTCTGCCGTTCGGTCCAGTTCGTCTAGTTGCGCTTCTCTACTTCTGAAAGTAGCACGGTTTCGAATCCACAGGCTTCGGTCAATATAATACTCTTCCACTTTCCTACTAACCTCAAGGTCGTCGTCCCATTCTTTCAAGCGCTTGGCGACGGCTTCCTTTTCTGCCTCTTGTTGCTTCTCTTCTTCTTTGTCCCGAGCCTTTTCTCTCTCAACTGCAGCAGTTCGACTTCTTTCTCGATTAAGCCACCTCCGTCTCTGATCCTGGTAAAGCTTCTCCTGTTCGGCCTCCTTCTTTTCCCTCCGACGCCGTTCTATTTCTTCGTCACTAGCATCACTATCCTCATCCTCGCGATTGATCAGGCCAGCCGCACCTGCACCATTAATGCCACTGCCGTTGACAAACGCTACACCTTTCTGGTAGTCCCGTGGTAGTTGTGATTCTGTATAGCCCTTTGGTCCAGCAGGTGCATTCGGCACTCCCCTATCTCTTGGGCCCACCGGGATCCCATTCGCACCTAGAGCTGGACCACTAGGAGCTGAGAAAGGAGGTGATGCTAGCCTGCTCGGTCGTGGTTGGCTGAGGTTCCGCTTTCGCTCTAATGCTTCGAGCTCTTCTTCTTTCCGCAAACGCTCAATATCACGACGGGTACTACGATCTCGGAAGGCTGCGATTTCTTTAGCGACAGTCTCACGCATCTCGGCTGGAATATCAGAGAGCTCATCGTCAATCGTTAGAGGTATGGTAACGACTTCGGCGTCTATTTTCTCATCCCCATTCTGCATCGAGGAATCGCCATCACGATCAAGGTTCGACATATCGTTTGAGGGGATTGGTAGTGAAGGGTTCTCAAGATCCCTGAGTACGGCTGCAAGTGAGCTCTTAGCGGCATCGAGACGCAGTTGTGCTTGTATGGGGTCTTGATCCCCCCTTGAGGCTTGGTATTGCTCTAGGTAACTTAGCGACGCGTCGTCAATGATTACCTAGAGCTTGAGGTCAGCCAACGGACTTCACCCATGAATAGCCCACAAAGTGTTCCTCACGAGTAATCTGCTCTTCTCTGGTTTAGCGTCCTCGCCATCATCCTCTTTTCTGACGGCGATTGCCTTTTGCTGCTTGACCGGCACCTCCACATCTTTCAGCACATCTACGGCTGTAGCAAGACTCTCAGGATCTTCGTACTCTGCAAAGCCAAATCGGCAAGCCTTATTGTCTGCATCCAATGCTCTTGTCCAACGCCTGAGGTTCCCAGCACACCGAACAATATGTTCAATGCCATCGTCACCACCTGCGCCTTCCGTGATACCTCCAATGAATATTGTTCTCACTATCTCGTCTTTAGTAGGTGGTACTAGCTGCATCATACTTTCTCGTACAGCCTGCCGTTGCGCCTCCATGCCGTGGCCTGCGCCTAAACCTGGACGAGCGGACCGTGGCTCAATATTGCTCTCTCTTCGCTGAGGATCTCCGCCTATAGGAAACGATGGCTTTGTCGGGCCGGTTGTACCGAGTCGTATAACAGGAGCCGAAAAATTGATGTTTGGCATGTTCGCAGGCGGCTGGAAATTAGATGGAAACCCACCCGGACGCCCTGGTTGTTGGCCACTTTGCATACCCGGCGGGGGCGCTACTCCTGGAGCTGCCATCCCCGGCGGTCCTGTGACTGGTCAGCTTGCACTTACTGTAGGAGTGAGGAAGGTGCCCATACCCGAAGAAGATCCCATGCCTGGCGGCGCATTCTGCCCTGGAAAGCCCATGGCTGGGGGCCGGCCAAAAGGCGCGTTACCTGAGGAAAATATTAGTAAAGCGTTTCGCTGGAACATGTACTTTCAGTGGGCTCCAGCGAGCGCAGAAACATAAAACCCCGATCTATTATTGATGTTCTTACCTGGGTAGTTATACATTGCAGCGAGAGATCTTGCAGGTAAAGTAGGAGAAGTTTTCGTTAGTGTCCTGGTGTAGGCATCAAGAGTACCAACGGAATTGCTAGATGTCAGAAGTAAGAATGTGTATTGAACCGTGTGGCTGCAAGTCGCGAATTTGCTTGGAAACTCACATATTTGGGCTGCAGAACCGAAGTTGCCGCGCGGGAGATTTGGCGCCCGCAGATTTACTTCACTGAAGCTCAGTAACCTGCATAGAACAAGCTTGCGCACATGAGGTGAGCTTTAGTAAGACAAGCTCAACCATGTTTGGTTACAGCTACTGAGTGACATATAGGATAACGATGGAAATCCGACGCTTTGGCGATACCCTTTTCCGATCTCGAACATCACCTTTGCTCTCCTGCCTTCCACCCTCGGTCTCTTCTCTATCCCTCCATACGATAGCAACACTCCACACATCATTCTCAACCCCTGGTAGTATCTCAATATCCAATGGAACCTCAGCTGGACGTTTAGCACGGCGATACGCCTCATCCTCTGCAGCCAACAACACCACTACTCCAGGTTCCAGTGAGAAGGAAGAACCATCACAGGACTCGCCATCAGCCTCAGACCCGTACCAGCCAGCCATTGATAAGCTACTCAGGGATACGCTAAATTGCAGACCTTCACCAGGCGGGACCCGTGGACGAACCTCTGATCATATCAATCCATTTCGGATAGGAAAGACTTCCAGCGACTCCGTGAAAGATGTTTTCAGTAGGACATATGGCATGCAAAAGCCTACAGAAGGCGCGTTTGCTAGTGGCATGGAGATGCCAAGCAGCTCTACGACATCCAGCACCATGGTCTCCAAAGACGTTTCCAGTACGCTCATACAATCGCAAGAACCGGCGACTCGAGCCTCTCTCACCATTCGCTCCCGGCCAAGTGTTGGCCGTACTGTCGAGATCAACCCAGAGCGCGGTGTCGATTTGGGGAGGGGTCTTAGAACTCTAGAGATCACATGTTCTATGAATAATGTGCGGACCGACGCAGCAAGACAGAGGTTCCATGAACGGCCGGGGTTGAAGAGGAAAAGGTTGGTGAGTGAAAGATGGAGGAGGAGGTTCCAGCTAGGATTTCGGCATGTGGTGGGGAAGGTAAAGGTTATGCGGAGGAAGGGATGGTAATGCTCAAGGAAAATCTCGGACCTGGGCAAGCCGATTATGATAGCACATTCCTACGGCTGTTACTTTACGTTCCTTATGTGTAAAATAACATAGGCACAAACATAGGCACAGACATGGAGCAACATGGCACGCAAACCCCCTTCTTCTTTGAATGCAACTTCTCAACTCGGGCTTTTTCACGTATGCTTCTTGAGCAAAATTCGCTCTCACCCTGATCTATTTATTTCTACATTGAGACTATTGGCCCCCAACCAGGGATCGGATAATATCAAAGCCAAAACGTTTTTATTCAAAGATTTCCAGGCTCGATTGGATAATTCTGATCTAATTAGGTTTATGTACGCTTTGAATTGAGTTCAACTTTTGGGTTCCAATCTTGTTATGCTAATTAGACACACTAGAGCTATGCATGTCGCTCCTTCCACTAGATTCGTATTGTGTTCATCGTTCTATCATCCACTCATCCTTAACCTATCTCATAGCCCCGTAAATCCTACGTCTTTCAAGCCTTCCTATCATTATGGGACGTCCCGGTGACGTCGCCAAATCATTGCCTTTGCCAACATCGAGGAAGGCAGCTTCGTCTGAACAGAACAGCTCGGACCACTTCAAGGCCTCGGTTAATGCCGACGCTGAGCTTTCTTTTTCTCAAGTCAGGTCACCTTATAGCCCAGAAGAGCAACCATCAACGCCGCGGTCAACTTTTGAATACTCTAAAGCAGCGGCCAATGGCCCTGGCGATCAATATTTCTTCTGGAAACGAGCCCAACGCAGTTCGGAGACTGGAACATCAAGTAATGGCTCTGCACCTACGCCTCCAATCTCGCCTTTGACAATTCTTACCCAACGGAAACCCAAAAAGGTAGAGCGTCAAAGCCTGATACGTTCAGAAACTGCATTTACCCAGGAAGCCTACCCTAAAGCTAATGCATTTGCGCCAAACCTACAGCCTACAATTTCCGAGATTGTTGAAAAAGATGTCCCACAAGCCAAACAATCCCCGACATCGGAGACCACTAGATCCAGCTATTCTACATCCTCAATTGCTAGCGGTGAAGCTCAGAAGTCAACGGACATCCCTTCGCTGCGAATCCCCTTTGCTGCTACGAAGGATGGGCAGCCGCCCCGAGAACCCAAAATTGGCCACCGATGGAAACACGAATTATCTGGGCACTGGCTTGAGATAAAACTGGGTCGCAAGCTTCGTCTCAACGGCACACAGACCGTCTCCGAGGATGTTAGTCCGGGAATTCGTTCAACGTCGCCAATGCCACCAGACAATGGTCAATGGCATAGCGGGAACGCAACACTACCGGGTCAGCTGTCGCCCGGTTCTGGGATAACCATCAGCAAAGCTACAACTATTTCTAGTCGGGAAGGCCTATATTGTCGCACGAAGCGCCGCCTAGGTCTGAAAAAAGACCCAACAGGTTCTACCCATATCGCGCCTCCGCGAAAATCCGTCACAGGTGAATTGCTGCAAGAAGCTTCAGATGCGCTTCGAGATTTTTCAGAGAGAAAAACGTTGCACGGGGAAACGTCATCCATTGCTACCACTACTGTATCGATCAGTGGCAATCGCATTTGGTTGTCACGTCTCCTGCCAAATCATCGGAAAACGGCACATTCTGCTTCCAGTTCTATTCGAAACTTATTGATGGGTAAGCCTCCCCTACCAACGCCTGACCCAGAAGCGATGTATGAAGGGTCCGACGCAAATACCTATCTTCGGACAGAGATAGCTGACCCTGGCGGTCTCAATTTTCTACCGTCCGAGGCCCGCAAAGTTGGTACGCCGCCACTATTTCATGCGAACGGAGGGTTCTTCTTCAACACCGGTAAGACTACAGAAGAAGGAAACAGTAGCCCAGAATCTGGAGGGCTTTCCACCCCAGGGTCCACTCCTGGAGGAACTTCGAGAAAGCGCAGAGGCTCTGATTTCGATTGGTACAAGGTGAAAGAGGCGGCAGATGAAGCAAAAGACGAAAAGGTAGAGTTTGAGCTGAACTTGCCAGAGCATCTTCCCAACAGTCCGATGTGTCCGAGAAATCCAAAGCACAAGTCAGGTGGGAGAGGAGTGTGTGTCTATCATGGTAGAAGTAGGATATCGTCTTTGAGTGGCGAAGATAGGAGTAGCCATAGCAACAAATGACTTGGTGGTACATTGCCTGCCCTATACTTATGGTTCTCTCCCTGATAAGTAATCTCAAGTGATTACTTGCCTTCAACCGCGCTCCTGTCCATGCTTTCAGCAACATCATTGACCTCTCACTCCCCCCAAGAATCTGCCAAAAATTCGGCAGTCCAAAGACCCAGCTCCATCTCGAACTATCACAAGCTTGGCATCTTCGAGCTTCTTGACCTGCAGTTTTGGAGAAAAGAAGCCTGCCTCTAATTCTCACACACTTCCCTCACACCCCTGTACCCCGAGCGTTGGCGAGTAGGACCTCAGCCCATCTTTGTGCATCACCACCACCTGAAAAACCCTCTTCTTACCGACACCCTGCCTTCCCCCCACCCACCCCCTGGCCTCCACACACGCATCTACAATCTGAAACGCGCCCACGCTGACATCAAGCAGCGAGAAGATATCTTGCGCCATCGGCATTCTCGCAACAATCTCGATGATGCAGTCGCCGCCCTGCCAGCGGGCCTGGACGGCGCGATGCGAGAGCCGCGCTGACCATAGCATGGGGTCAGTCAAGTCGGGAACAGCAAGGAGGTTGTTCAGGGCGAGGTGACAGTCGCGTTTCGTGATGAAGTGGGTGAGGGGGGAGGGGATGTAGCAGGTTGTTGGGTATGGCTTTGTAATTGGGGGAGGAGGGGTTGAGTTGGTGGGAGGCAGGCCGAGGGAAAGTTGGGGGAAAGAGGGAGGGGGGAGAGCGACGGAGAGGGTGAAGAGAGAAAGGAGGGAAAAAAGGAGGAGTGGTGAAGGCATGCTGATTGTGGGTTTGCGGGGTTACTGTGTAGTTTTGGACAGTTCGGGTGCGCAGATAATAATCCTTGCGGAGTCTAATCCTAGGAAATATGGATAGGCGACGGAATTTAAGCGCCTTATAACATTGTTCGTACTCGTATGCACGGGGTTTCCGCGCACTCTAACCTATAAAGGTTAGTTACAGATAGTATCGGGCTTAGCGTGCTAAAAAGGCCACTAAGATAAACAGTCATAGTTAGCGTGCGCGGAAACCCCGTGCATAACTCTACAAGCGGCGTTAACAAGGCCTATCAACCGCGAATCGCGTGGTGGTAGAAAAGGCGGACGTGGAGGAAGCTTTGCATTGATACCGAGATGCTCAAATACGAAAGCGGGCACAGAGCATGAGGGGCGAGATGAGGGAAATTTATGAAGGATTGAAGGCTTGCCAAGGTAGCCAAGAAGACAACAAAACGGATGACGGGGAGGCAGAGGCGAACGATGGCGAGAAGCCTCCAAAACCTTGACCACAATTTGACCGGCATCAGCGACTCCATATTGTTCTCACGCAATCATTATTTGTTTTAGGTGGGCTTATACTCAATACCTTGAAGTTCTATTATTCCATTTCAGCCTCAATACTATCAGATTGTGATTTTGTTACATATTGTTGATTATGGTCAAATATCACATCAGTAGACCAAATAGCACGTGCGAATCATGATTATGCAAGTATCAGGATATCTGGATTATGAGTATCACGATCAGCCAACGCCATGTTCGATAAGGCTACTTCGTTTGCGGCGATGTCATAGGTGTATGTTTTGCAACGTTCTTCAAGTGACTCTTGAGATCAGCAATATAGGTGCCAACCCCATTTATCAGCGCTCTCTTATAAATGGGGCAAATCCGTTGCCTCGGGTATTGACTACACATCCTTCGGTGAACACTGTAGAGGCACCGAAGAAAATCATCATTTATGACGGCAAAAAATTGCATTTAGGCGAGTGTCTATATGATGCACTATACCATCTACAGGGAAGGTATCCAGGAGCAGAATCATGGGTCGACGCCATTTACATTACTTGGAACAGCAGACGACGACTCGAGGAATACTTCTAAGCTTCTAGATCGAGTGGGGCCGCCAATATTGCGATTTATCGAAGACAACGTCGTCTCAATGAAGTCTACGAGTCCACTTTCAACAACCCTAGCTTCTACGACAAGCTCGGAATAGAGTTTATTGATCGTAATTCGTGGGTCAGCTATGCTACATTCTATAATCGGACGTGATTCCAAAGGGCATGGATCGTTCAGGAGTTTGCCTTGGCGAAAGCACTTATTATACTGTGTGGCAACAGTCACATATACTGGGCGCACTTGATTCATCCTGTGACTTTCACCGTACAGAATAATTGGATGTTTTCGTTGACTGCAGGCTCATTTGTGAGAAGTGACATTGGCCTTCTCTCTGGACCTTAGCTTAGGCATATCACAGCTTGTTCACGTACTAGCGAAGCGCGAGAGAAACACCTCTCCATCAAAATTTGTGCAGAGAGTAGAAAGCAATTTCTTCATGCGTTTCTTCAGCACAATTTGAAGGTAGAGCGGAATTGCCAGGCAGCAGATCCGCGAGACAAGGTATACTCAGTTCTTGGCTTGACAAGGAGCTTTGATACATCAGCACGAGTTGACCTACCTCTCCCGGGCTATGAAATTCCCATCTCATAGACGTACACAACGGCTACAGCCTGCTTACTTGAACATCTGCTTTTGGTTTCATACTTTGCTTTGCGGAAGGAACGAAGGGGCAATGAAGACTCAACTTGCCTTCTTGGGTGCCTGACTTCGGTGAGCCGATCTATGAAAGTTTTAGTACGATGGGTCTTGCGCCCAGCTACGGTGCTTCCCGTTGTGCTCGTACTGGTCCCCAACCACGACGAACTGTTGGAAACACTCTACACCTAGCTGCCGCCCCGTTGTATGACACTATTGCGGAAACGAGTCTGCCGTTGGATCTCCGAACTCCATTGGCTATGCTGATTGACTGCATTAAGATCGATCAAAGAGCCAATGCCGAGTACAGCAATGGCCAGAACAGTTTTGAAGCTCTCTGGCGGACAATGATCGCTAATTAGATCGCTGGCACAGTTCCGGCGCCGCCGGATTATGGAGAAAGTTTCTGTCAATGGCTTGTCTATTATGTTGTAGCAGTCCTCCTTCAGAAAATGCGAGAAAACCACACATCCATCCTAGGCAATCATGGAAAAGCATGGTCCCGATACCGAAGTTATCTTGAACTTTACCCTGGCTTTAAAATGTCATCGCTCGAGGACGTGCAAGCACTGGCGTCCCATCTGGCGGATGGTACCAGCTCCGAGGAGTTGAGGGTACATGATGCTCTTCAAACGCGGTTCTCGTCTGCCTTCCTCTGTGTCAATGGGGGGAGAAGGCTATTCAGGACCGCAAACAACCTCCTGGGGCTTTGCCCGCAATCGGCTCGCGTCCGCGATTCGGTCTGGATTTTACATGACATCATAATTCCTTTTGTCCTACGACCGGTTCCTGGGAGTGAAAGCTTCCAGCTTGTGGGCGAATCGTATGTGCATGGCTTCATGCATGGTGAATTGGTTGATTCTGGAAAAGCGGAGCTTCGCGAGATCATGCTGACATGACTGCAATGCACCTAAAAGCGGACATCTGAATATCGAGGTTGCGGTTTTTTTGGTGTTGCAAAGGCCTTCGTCATTTCCATCAGCCTCGGAAGCCATCCCGTCATCCCCCGGCTCGGCCGCGAAAAGCGACAGCTCTGGGCAAGCCCTGACTGAGCCTCATGAGCTGGGGTTAGAAATCTATCCTCTTCATTTGCCACCATGTGGATTTTAGTAGAGAAAGATGGTGATGAAGAGAAATAGAAAAATAAAGTAATAAACCCCAGAGTTTCCTTTTCTGGTTCGTATGAATAAGGAGAATAGAATGATCTGTTGGAATTTACCTGAGCCAGTCGGAGAATGCAGAGCGGCCTGATTGGCTTTGTTGAGATCCAGGCGCATTTGTCAAGCCAAAGTTGCCTAGCGCCTGTCAATTCTGGTTCACTTCATAAACGTCCCGTCCTCCTTCTGCAGGGAAGGAAAGGGTGGCCTATCGAAAGTTTTCGATTGAGACATGTCAGTGGTGCTTCGAAAGACGAATGAAGTCCAGAGCCTACTAAAATATTGAGAGTTAAGAGACTTACTACGAGGACGTGAATAATACCAAATTCAGCGATTCGGAGCTGATAGAAATTGCATGGGCAAACTTGTCCGGAATAATTCATTCTGCTACCTTTCATTGGTGATAGAGGGTATAAAACAGATAGGAGTATGCTAGCTTAGAGTATGCGAGCATATATCTTCCATGCTGATAAGCTTCGAAGAACTGATCAGTAGTTGACTAACAGAGAGAAAAGCAAGGGTGTTGGCACAGGACTGGATTCTTTGCTATTTATACAGAAACGAGATCTTCAAACGAGATATGTGTGGAAGCTGGACTATATTCCAAGAACAGACCGCAGACTCTCTTCCACCGGTGTCTCAGACAATCCTCGGCCTATAAGCACGAGCTTCCCCTCCTGCTTGATCGCGCTCTCATCTTGCCTTCCTGGCGGTTGATGGTAGGTTTTAACATCCACGACTTCGAAAACCTCGCGGACGCCTTGAATCATTTTCGTGGTACCGAGCGTGGTCAAGACCCGACCTTTTGTTCTATGGATAGACAGATCATCTACTGTGTTCGACTGAGACCGTAGGGACGAGTGAGATTGAAGGACGGATTCCCAGAGTAAGGACCTGAGCCATGATTCTAGGGATGTGAGTTGGGAAGCGGAAAGAATGGGGATGGATAGTGCGAGTGTTGAGATTGTCTTTCTTCTGCGTCAGCCAACGATTCAGTCGCGAGAGGAGATAGGGGAAGCTTTACAGGGTCGAGATGACTATGTACTCCTTTACTGACGATATCCAGAGAGCCAAGCCCATCATAAGCATGTAGATCAAGCAAGAAATCTTCAAGCTTTGGCACTTGTGCATACTGCGTAATATGCACCTTCGCCATCCCATTAATCGCTTGTACCCTTTCCTTTACATCATCCAAATGGCTAGACTTCACAGAATCGCTTTTGTTGATAATTATTACGTCCGCGTGGGAGATCTGCAAGTGTGCGGTCGTTGTGTGGGGTCCTTCGTGATCCTCTTCGCTATTCGCAGCGGGGGTTTCGTCAAGACTTAAAAGGATGTTCCTCGCATCAACAAGAGTGACTATGCCATCTAGATAGATAGAGCTCCCTAGGCCGTCATCGACCCAGAACATCGGAGCTATATTGCCCGGATCGGCGAGACCGCTGGTTTCGAGGATAATGTAGTCAAAGGTGCCGCGGCGTTCCATAAGAGATTCGATTGCATTGACGCCGGAGTCTCTGAAAAGCATGAGTTTTTGGGAGACAGCATAAGAGTAGGGCGCGGTACTTGATTGAACAGCATATGCAGCCGTTGGCAAGTTCGAGCCATTCTTCAACTGCTTTGCCGTCTTGGGAAACGGTAAGGGCTTTCTCAATGTCAGCAGCTGCTCGAAGATTCCATTAGTAAAGCCTTGGTGAATGCTTTTGGCTTGATATACAACTTACAATCGCCAAACTCTTAGAGAGCTATTAGCATATAAGTAATGGGTACAATAAGTATCATGGTGGGTACAAGCCGTTTAGTATGACTGCAATTTTCTTGCCATGTTGCTCTTTAAGGATGTAGTTGACCAGTGTAGTCTTCCCTGCGCCAAGGTAGCCTGGATATTTGATATCAATGACAGATCCGAGTGCAGTTTGCGACTTGGTTTGTTCAGCTCACCGGTAACTATGGTTAGAGGAACCTTCGCCAGGCTCAATTCACGTAGCTGTGACGCTATACCTGAGGCTTTTTTGTTCTCAACGATTTTCTTTACTTCATTTACGTCAACCAAAGCTGGCGCATCTTCCTCGTTAATATCCATTCTTTCAAACGAAAGATGAAGAAGGCAAGAAGGAAAGGATTAACAGCGATCAGGCCAGCGGTGGGACTTCCTCGTTTCAGGGACCCAGCATCTATGGAAGTAACAATCAAGAGACAGTTGGATAGGATCGACTCGATAAAGCTGTTGTTCGATTCTCCAGCTTTGATTGGTGCTCGAAACGACAGCGGGTCGGACCGCGGCGCCGATTGGCCGAATGTTGAGGCTCAACCAACAAAGTCTGCTTCTCTGAATGATTCCCGTCTTAACCCTCGACAGCCCGGTTACAGTTATCACTACTCCATTCCTCCCGAATACGAAACGAGGTTGTTGACACCACCGTATTTCAGATCCAAGAGATATCGATTCAACTTCCCAGTTATCACAATGGACGCATCTATGGGCGGTGTGTCTCCCTCGAGATCACCGCGTCTTCCAAGTCCTCCCCCCTTCCCAGAAGTCCAGATCGGTCCCAAATCACCCAGCTTCAACCCTGAGCAAAGTGCTGCTGTTCCCGAAAATAGCGATACCACGAAATTTGACAACGGAGCGATGCGAAGAATACGCCCTGGGACAAAAGCTGCCGATATGGCATCCGGTCCCCCATTAGTCCCGTTAGCCGAGGTGAAACCCCCAAACTCTCTACTCTTCACAACTTGAACTCACCTGCTCCTGCCCAGCTGGACTCACCTTTCCAACTTCAAGAACACCTCAAAGCCCTCTACCATCACCACACCAAATCTCCCTCCTCAAATACCACTATCCCAATCAACCATGACACAGCCTTCATTCTCGCCAACCCACCAGACAACGTCGACCGCTCTCTCTGGCTCTACGAACTCTGCCGATTTCTCGTCCAAAAGGCCAATAACCTCATTGTGGCCTTTTTCGCAGAAGAACCCCCTTGCTCCTCGAAAACTTGCCCCGAGATGCGCGCAAGCGAGTGGCAGTATCTATGTGCAGTGCATGATCCGCCGAAAGCGTGTTGTGCGATTGATTACTGTTGCCATACGCTCGATTGGGCGGCGAATGTTTTGACGAGTCAGAAGCATTTCCCAAGTCGGTTGACGCTGGGGACGGAGTCAGCCGGGGGAGCGCAGCAGAGTGTTAGGCAGTTGACCAATATTTTTAGAAGGGTCTACCGCATCTTCGCGCACGCCTGGTTTCAGCACCGGCACGTATTCTGGCAGGTTGAAGGGAACGAGGGGCTGTATATTCTATTCAAGAAAGTGTGCGATGTGTACAATTTAATCCAAGAAGACAATTACACAATATCGCCAGAAGCAGAAGGTATCGCCGCGAGTAAGGAGGAGGCGCCAGAAAGTGTGATGGCAATTCTCAAAAAGCAAGCTGAAGAGGAAGAACCAAAACAAGGCAACGAAGACACAACCACGACAATCTCTACAGGCGCCACCACCAGAAGACATAAGCACACGCCATCCACAGGGTCCTTAGTCCCGACGATCGCCGAGGGCGACGAAGAGGATAATCACCATCACTCGCCGGCAAAGACTAAAGATTCGCCCGCCGAGGTAACCTCGAGCTCCATCTTACAAGCCCCGCCAGAAACAAATCAAGCAGAAGCACAGCTTCAAGTTCCTCCCGCCGAACCTCTCCATGCGCCTGAAATCGAAGCAGAGACTTCCAAAGCGGCTGATGAGGAAGAGAAGTCAAAAGATACGTCAGCGGCGGAGGAAACGATGGAGGAACCCAATTCCAGGGAAGCAGATCAAGAGCTTCCGAATTCGGCTCCTGACAAGGTTCAGGCTGCCGAGAAGGGGAAGATGGTTAAGGCTGATACAGAGGGAAAAGTGGCCGGTGAGGCGAAGACTGAAGAGTAGTATTATTTTTTACTGTGGGGAGGGGCTTCTTGTTGATTGCACTGCGTTTGGAGATACCCAAATATCCTTTACTGCGTTTGATATTGAGCAATGCGGGCGAGAAGTATGAGGATTGTAGGATAGCAATTTGACAAGAGAGCCTCGTCCGGACGGTCTCCGTGCTGAGGGACCCATGGACTGGCTACTTCAATTTCTGTGCCATCTAGCTTACACGCTCATGAACGCCACGCTAATCGAACACATCAAACCAAAAACATTAAAGCAGCCCCTTTTCCATTTTTCCAATCAAAACCAGCTTCATCTCACCATCGGCCCTCCTTCCTTCCCCCACCCCCTCGCCCGCATACTCTCCTCCACCCTCCCCCAAACCCCCTCCACAACCTCCCTGTCCCTCCATCTCCCCCTAACCCCCTCCTTCTCATTCCACTTCTCCACCTGCACCGCCACAACCCCCCTACCCCACCCCTTTACACTCGCCGGCGGCTCCTCCCCCCTCCACCCAACATAGATACCCAGCACGTTCTTGAACAGCTCGGGCGGCGCCTGCCACTTGTAAGATTTGAACTGCCAGGTCTGGCCCGTGGTGAAGACGGCGACGACGCGGGACCAGTAATCCGGCTTGAATTGCTCGGGGGTGTCGACGAGGATAAAGCGCAGGGGGCGCGTGGGGTCGATGGTGGGGAGGAGGCGTTGGATGTGGAGGATTGTGGCGGTGGAGCCCGAGGAGCCCGAGAGGGAGCTGTCGGGGGGGATGTAGGCTCCGGATTCGAGGAAGGATTTGATGTTCGACATGCGTAGGAGGGAGGAGGCGCTGGGGGAGAGGAGAATGATGGGGTCCGGGCGGCGGGTGGGTTTTTTGGGGTTGCTGGTGAGGGTGGAGTTTGAGGGCGTGACGGAGGGTGCTATGGATGTGGCGGAGGAGGGCACGCCAGGACGAGTGGGGCGGGAACGGGAGAGGAAGGTTTCGGCAGTTTTGCGGATGTGGGAGAAGTCGGTGGGCTTGATGCCGCGGAGGATACTGTTACGGTCGCCCATGCGGCGTTCGCCGTTGTAAATTTCTTGCAGGCGGGGGTCGATTTGTTTGCCTGGGCGGGCGCCGGCGGCGCTGCTAGGGATGGTTGAGACACCCCCTGCTGCTCCAGAGGCTACTTGGGCCGAGTGGGCCGCGGTGTCTGACGGCAATGGCTTGATATATTCACTTTCCTCGGATGCGCCCTCGAGCCAGGTGATAAGGTTCAGTCGCTCGACAAAGACGAGATGTTGCACCTTGCTCCCCGTTCCATCTGTTCCTGATAGTTCTTCATTGAGCTGTTCCGTCGAGGTGATGTAGTCTGGGATAGCGACATCTTTCTTCTGCCACGCAAAGTAGATACTTCGAAGATCCACGGGTTTGTCCGAGGAGATGAATCGAGTTGGCGTGTCGAGGGAAAATGCCTGGTGTTCTGGGTCGGAGAACTGGAGATGCGTAGCAACTGCAAGGTTTTCGACAGCGTCTGAACCTGGGGTTGGATCTGAAGATTTCGTGGGGATTGGGGGTTGATTTGACGCGATTGAGCGTCGGAGACTTATGAGAGGGTCCGCGGATGGTAGGTCCATGGTGGACAAATTATGAAATTATAGCTTGTTAACAGCAGCGAAGCATGTTTGGAGGAACGCAGAGGTCTCGAGGATTATGGTGTCGAGCGCAATATGTCAATCAAAATAGCATTAGGGTAGATATATATTGTTGAAGCTCTGGATCGGCGAAATAGAAGGCCCGGCTGTCAAACAAAAGTGCAATCTCAAGTTCCCAATGCCGCTTAGGTTCACCAGTATATCATAGCTCTAGATGTGTTATTTGATTTGAGTTAGAACCGCTTTTTGAAGTTGAAGAAGCGAAGTATCCATTTGGACAAATCGGTCTTCCCTCTTCTTCCCTCAATGAGGAAAAAACCAACTGTCACTCCTACTCTTCCTCAACGTAGCCCTAAAGTTCCACTCAAGAGCTCGGCACGTCACATAAGCAATCCCTCCGAATACCTTCTAGGCACAACATCAAGGAACAGCACAGCCGACAATTTCTTGTTCGAACTATCTAGAGTTGCTAGTGAAGATCAAGGTTTTACGTTCCGCACGGGGTTTGCTTCAAGACGACGATCTGAAGGTGTTGTGGAGTATGTCGGGGCTTCCTAAAACCATGTAAACGAAGCTTGAATAGTGCACAGCTCCAGCGAGTCTGCGTGGCGTCTCTGCATTGCTAGTTCCGAGCTGAATTGACTCCCATTGCCCGAGGGGCCCGCAAGCCCAAAGGATCAAATCGGCTCAAGTCAGAGCTTTCTGCATATGTCCATTCCTCACCGCCAGATCTCTTTTCCTCGGATTTCCCACTAATTTCTTTATCTCTTTCCGTTATCGAGCTTGAGACTCTGTTGTACTGCTTGTCTCGCTCCTTCGAACGGCCATGTCGCCGCAGGAAATGGAGGCTGAAAGATGTACAAGGATGCAGAATTAAAGATGGTTGTCAGTTGAACGTTGTGGCGTGGCTGAAGGTCGGCACCAAAACCAGACCAATGCAGGTGCGGATGTTAAAAAGGTTCGACCTCGAGACCAATGCAGGAGACGGACATCGCCATCAGACTATGACCTTTACTAATCGTTTCGATACCTAATCTTCTCCATATCATTCGGCTCAAAGGGAAACGGAAGTCAGGATTCCCACCAGCTAGTGCTAGCCACGCTACTACCAGTGCAAACTATACAAGAAAGAGAATAGGATGTCGAGAATCTTCCTGCTCCAAACTTCCGAGGACGGAATCCATTTTATGTGCTCATTGGCAGGTGATCAGACCATTGCCCAGACCTTCAAATCATCTTACAGACGCGAATCTATAGTGGACAAGATCAATGTGTTACATTGTCGATATACCTCCACACATGGATCTTCATCAAGATTTGTAATCGATGAACGATTCGATGGCACGAAAATATCTAGAGATAATGTCCCTCCTTCCAAGCATGCTGGATGCCCCTCAGTCTTCACTGGCCAACTCGAGTGTTTCCTGGAGGAGCCTTAGCTAATAACGCACTCCACTTGAATGCAATACTTACGGCAATGGGGTCCACTAAGTCCGTCCTCCTGTCATTGCTTCTGCACGCCTCCACCCTGATCATGGATAATATTCGTCGAGGCTTGGAGCGGCATGAGACTACCCGACGTAGTTGATAGGAGATAGCCAGCCATTTCCCAAGCCAGAGAGATGTTGGCCAATGGCAGTTGGTGGTGATGATGCAGACACTCCCTTTACCGATTTACGCTACATGTGGTACGAAACCGTTGGTGTACCCAGGATCTATAAGAGTCTGTGGAAATCCTTCTCACAAAGGATCAAAAAAGAGACTTCCAGTACACTATCCCAACTGCAAGGTCTTTTAAGTCTGAATCTCTCTATCCTTCCACCATGTCTGCAACCAGTCTCCTTCCTGTTGGTCTGGGTCCGCTTCTGCTGATCACAGCGGTCCTCTGCTTTGTTGCTCCTGCTCATGCCTTCGGTGCTGGCAATATCCCGGATACCTCCGCTCTTGACGGTCATCTGTGGCGCCATGGGGACATCGCCGACCTCCTTATCACGCTACCAATGAGCTTTATCACCAACAGAGCATTCAAGAAGATGGACGTCAAAGTCATCTATTTTGGAAATTGGCTTCGCGACTACAGCCAGCTATTAGATGTCGGTAGCATCACGAAAATCCCCGAGGATATCCTGCGCTCCCTCGTGAGTATCAGCGGTGCAGACTCAATGTAACGTCGGCTGATATTTCTACAATAGGTCTCTATTCTCGGGTTCATGGAACATGGATACGCCACTGGGGAGTTTGACGTCACTGCTGAGAGACTCGGTGTTTATCGCCCTGAAGAACATATTGGTGCGTAATGAATATCGAATGAATAGAGTTGATGAGCAAACACTAATCGAGACGTAGATAACCCCAAGGTAGTAGCGACCACTGTTGGTCTTGCAGAGTCTGACGTTCCTCGTGACGCAGGGCTATTCTTCAGACGCGCAAAGCGTCCAACGAAATCTGAGGGGCCCAGTCAAAGACATAGGTAAGTTTGGGAATGTTCCATTATGAGTTTTCCGATCGCTAGCTTCTAATCTTACGACAGAGCTGGCGATTGACCCGGAAACGTGCATGAAGAACTACATCGCCAGCGAAGGAAAAGGATTCGATACCTCTTCGGTTTATATTCGTAATCAGTTACGGGAATGCATTAGGCTTGGCCGAGCTGCGAGACAAAATGGGGATGCGGACACGCGCAACAATTGTTTCATCCATCTGGGTGCTGCATTGCATACTCTTGAAGGTCCGTGGTTTATCCATAGGAGACTTGTGTAGTCTCGTCGGAACATTGACCAAGTAACCCTCGAGCAACAGATTTCGCGGCTCATTCCAACTATGTTGAGCTGGCACTGCAAAAGTGTGGCGAGAAAGGCATATTTGCCTATGTTGGAGACGCCGCGAGATACTCGACGAAGACCGAGTCTGCAGTTGCACCCATCGTGACTGGCACTTTTGGTCCACTTGATCTGTAAGTCGCGGGTGGATTGATAATAGGAAGACCGTCATTAAATGGATTAGTCTGCAGAGTATTCTCGGCGAGATTGACGACAAAACGGCTGCAAGAAACCTCAACGAGCTCGATGAGGTAAGTCATCCTTCACTCGCCAAATATCAGATTTTTGATATCAGTTGCTGATGGTGCGAACAGAGACTGAGCATTAATCCTGCAATCACGGAGAACGCTCTTTGGTTATTGCAAGTTGCCCTCAGTGCCGGCTCAGCATTGCAGATCTTCAGTGGCGACCTTGCAGAGACGGCAAGGAACTTGATGGGCAGCGCGAACGAACCGTCTAAACCTGCGGCAAACTGGGATGCATTGAACAAGGCACCAAACACGCTTTGGCAAGCGATCGAGCCGATTTTTGAGTTCAGAGACAGCATTGCCAAGACTGTGAGCGAGAACATCAACGTCCCATTCATTCAACCGACTATTGCCAAGATCTCTCAAGCAGTCGACATGTTCGTTTACTCACTCCTATCTGCGTACGTGAAGCCTATAATCGAGAATATTCGGCAAGAACTCCAATCGGTTACGAATGAGGTCTCCAAACAAGATGCGAATGCCGGTAACATCTTCGCTGCAGGCGATGACACCGATCCTAGCCATTCGCAGCTCGCCAAAGACCATTTTACGAATGTCTTGAATAATCCAGCCGGTACGAATCTCCTTTCTGTCTGTTTACTATCCACTGCTTACATGAGATGAATCAGGCTTGGTCGCCACAGCAATAACCAATCTAACCACCCAGTCGGTGGTGCAAGCTTGGGACAACGACAACGTAGATGCTGACGCTATCATTAACGAGATCCTCAAGGCTCTTCATCATCCCTTTAACGCAGACCCTTTTTGCCGTGTCCAGATGCAGATGCTCGCTATTGTCAAGGTTTGGTGGGACGCCAAGCCCGACAACGAGAAAGCTAAGCTCCGCCGCCAACTCAGCAAAGAGGGAGTTCAGAACAAGGAGAACCAAATTATCGTTGACCCGAGCTTCTGGGCCAGCCAGGCCAAAGGCCCGGCTAAATTCGAAGGTTCTGCACCCAACCTAGCAGCCGAGCCTAACAAAACTGGCGGAGACGCTGTTGTGGCTGTAATCACGGATATCATCAAGAATGGCTTAGGAATTGGCGCGGGCGGGCCGCTGAACATTCCAGGCATTTCCCCAGGAATGACCAACCCGCTCGACAAGCTGATCGCTCAGGCGGGAAGTGATTTCAGCAAGGCTATCGAGGATGCGAGATTGACAATTCCGCAAATTGCTTCGGCGCCTGGGATTGGAAGCATTCTCAAGGATGCACTGGTTGATGAGATTGCGGCGAGTGCCAAGACTGCGGTGCAGACAGTCAATGATATTGGTCGGCTTGCCGACGCCGCCGTGGACGAGGTTGCTAGTTGGTTCAGGTGGTAGGAGAAGCCAGAAGGAAGCTGATGAAGCTGAGGCATAGCTCATTCAAAAAGTCTTCGTTTAAATTGCGCCTGTTGCATGCAGAGTCTTGGTCCATTGTTCGAGCCCGTCTTTTCTGTTAAAGCTCAGTCTCAGCTGCAAAAGTCAATCCAGATCATCCCGTAGCGATAAAACCAGATACTATACCAGCTATAGTAACATGCCTCAAAGCTGATTTTACAAAACCGATTTGTACCAAGCACACAATCCTCCAAATACGAATTTTTGAATGTTTACCACACCATTCCCAACCAAGAGATGTAAAGTAATCTAGACTGGGCAAACCAGTAGTCAAAGCCCCAGCTACCCAAAAATATCTCCATCAAATCCATAACCCAACCCTCCCCCTCGTCCTACGAAAAAACGCCCAGACTGCCACCGAATAACCACATCACCACCATAAAGATCCTCTCACCATTCCAACAAGACCTATGTAAACCTCTCTCTCCCCTAATACCCCAAGCCCATCCCCCTTAACAATAAAACCATATCACAAAACCCAAGCTTCTTCACACCCACATACATTTACACCTCAACATTCCTGCAACATTCCTACAACCCAGAAACCTAGCCCAACAACTACTTGTATACCCCCACCCTCCCCTACCAAATCCCCACCCTCCCCTGCCAAACCCCTCAAACCGCCAAATGAAAAAGGCCCACTCACCACCCCCCGACCCCCCCAACCTCTCGCGCTCACGCAAAACCCCATCATCCACCTCCACCATCCACCTCTCCAAAACCTACGGGCGTAAACTCCCCTCCCTACCTTACCTTACCTACTGGTGGGTTTCTACAGTATGTAATTTGCGCACACACCGCAAATCGAATCTTTGCTTTTTCCTAATTTCCAAAAGATTGGGGGATTTGCAAAAAAGGAGAGAGTCTACATAGTAGACCGGTTTTCGCAGACGTATATATACTGTATATCATAGAAAACATGTACCATTAAATGATTGATAGTGGTGGTGTTGCTGTTGTTGTTGTTGAGAACAGAGATCTTCTTATGATCACTAACGGGTTTCGGGGCAGAGATGGTTGCAAGTGTAATGGATTAAATAATGGCAGACTATGCCACCCAGAATGATGTCTTCAAACCTAAAATCTATGTGAGGTTGCCCATAGCGAGCACCAAAGACATTCTATGTACAAAAGGCCCCGGTCTATCGAATTCGGATCCCCACGATCCGTTCGCAAACTGATCAGTGTACCCCTAAACGCCTTGCAAAGATGGTGGAAGCGAGTGTCGAAAAAGAAAAGGCAACAGCCGTAAGCATCGTGGTTGGCAAGAAGATCGATCTAGGCGGCGCCAGCGGTGGCCGACGGCTCCTCAATCTTCGTGACCTGGTTACCAGCACGGATGATCCTTTGTCCCTGATCGTCCTTCACATACTGCACATCCTTGTTCTCCCTCTGTGCGCGCTTCCAGATCTCAACCTCGCATCCTCCGCGGATAACGCCGACTCTCATGGTAGAGAGCAAGTTGTGCGCGGCGTTGGAGTGCATGTAAACACCACCATTGAACATGGCTGTAGCATCCTTGCCAATGCCGGAGCTAATCATGGCTTTGCCTCCCGGGTGATGCTTGATGAATTCGGTGACGTCGTGAACAACCCCGGCGACGGCAATCAGACCGCGGCCGTTCTTGGCTTGGTCGACAAAGTCGTCCCATTCCATAACTGGGAGCGCATCGAGAGGGACACCCCAGTCGAGTTTGGAGCGCTTCTGGTCGAGTTTCTTTTGCATTTGCTGGACACGGCCCTTTTCGATCTCGTTTTGTTTGAATTGTTTGAGATCATACGCGAGACCAAGTTGCTTCCACATCCAGATTGACCATTTTGTCGGGTCATATTGATGCCACTCGATGGCGTTGCGGTAATCGGAGGGGAACTCATGATGGAAGTTGTGGTAGCCTTCTCCGAGCGTGACGAGGGCTGTAATGACGTGGTCACGGGGAGAGTTGCGGTCATCGAAAGGCTGGTCGCCGAGCCAGTGAGCGAGCGAGTTGACGCAGAAAGTGGCTTGCTGGACGAAGAAGATGCGGAGGATTCCGGCGTAGAGGAAACCGCCGAACCAGTCGCCCCAACCAAAGCCGCAAGAGAGCAAGGGGAAAAGAAGGCCCATGACTATGATGACTTTGAGGTAGTTGCGGTGTTGCCAAACGACGACAGGGTCCTCATTGAGATCGGAAATATCGGTACGGCCAATACGCTTGGGATTTTGCTTCATCAACATCCACCCAAAGTGGGAGTAGAGGAGACCTTTACGGACGGAGTATGGATCCTTGTCGGTGTCGGTGTAGCGGTGATGAGCACGGTGGTCTCTCGCCCACCATCTGACCGAACCCTCGACGGCTCCACCTCCAACAGCGGCGAGGAATATTCGAAGTGGTAGAGTGGCGGAGTAAGATGTGTGTGCCCATAATCTATGATAGCCTGGAGAAGAGTTAGGAAAGGCAGGAGATCAGCGTCTGCAGCTTCTTGACTTACCCGCTGTGATACCTAGGCCGGTCATGAAGTAATAGACCACCGAAAATAAAGCGGTCTGCCATCGAAGCGGTGTCCAGAAAGCCTGAATGCAACCGTAGAGTGGAACGCCCACGATGAGAGTGACATTCAACCAATGGACGTGCTTGTGCCAATTCGCTCTCGTCACAGGAGAATCGGCGATGTGAGCTTTCTTCGGATCGTAAGATCTGCTTCGATTTGGCTCTGATGTTCTGGCTTGAGACGAGGGTTGTGATGAGAGGAACTGTGGCTGGACAGCCAAATGGCCGGCAGCTGGTTGGTTTGACGGCATGGTGTGGAGGCACTGTCAGTGTGATGTGGAGGAAGGTTGTAAAGAAGATGGAGAAAGATGGGTGAGGGATGCAAATATTAACGACGTGAAATTACCTAGTATGTTAGCGTAGTAGTGGGAGTCAATGTGGGGGAGTGTTCCCAGCGGGAATTTGAGAGTGTTGTGCAGACTAGGGTTTGATAGTGTTGGCCACCAGGATTGGGGAAGTCAGCAACGATCAAAGTCCTCAAGCTTTGTGTGATGTCAAAGGCTCAAAAGCGACTTCCTCGGTTCGATGCAAACCAGCGGCATAGTTGAGGCTCATCGCAGGGTTATCATGGCGACGTCTCCCCAGATTTCTAGATTTCTGTGTTGAGCCTGCTTCAGACCAGTGAAACGTTGGGGCAGCCCAACAAAAATGTTTACTGCCGGGCGGTCAACCAGCTTGGCGGCTTGTGATTGGATCATCGCTTTTACAGGTAGAACTACCGGGCGGGGGGCGCCCCTGCGTCATCATATTCCAACGATCAACATTGAAATTGTCGGTCAGTGTTATTCGACATCACTTCAATGCACTTTATGACTGAAGCTTCAGTACCGAGTCACTAACTACTATCACTTAAGCTTCATCCATCATAGCACTATCATCATATCAACGTGTTTAACAAATCCAGGGGATTTCGGGTGGCAGCTGTGTTCTGTTGGTTTCAGGTAGGTGAGGTTATGATGACGAGTGCCACGAGCGTCCCACTGCAGCCCTAGGAGCAGTTGGGAGATCAGCCGGTACCTTAGGGCTCGGCACTCTCGGTACGATGCATCAACTGCTCTGTCCCAACGTTCTGGAGCTTCAGAACAATTCTACTGCCGCCTGGTTTAACCTCGGCATCAGCACTGTGGACTTGGCTCGTGAGTGTCGGGAGAAGGCGCCACGGAGGGCAAGGCAAGCTCCAGTCTCCAGATTGGATGAGAATCCCGAGACACATGTGATTCTCCTTTGCATTCACTTGCTTCAAACACCTTTAAGCTTCATCTGTCTGCAGGACTGACCATGCCATGTTCTGCTATTTAAATCTCCCCTTCGTCTGGTTGAGCAAAAGCGTTGCGTTTCTCGTTTGTCTATCCCCAGTTGTACTACGACATGATGCTCGTTTAACTTTGAACATATGGGAGATTCGCCCTCAACGGTTTAATGGGTCCAATGCCCTCGATTCCCTAATCATCGTCTCTTATCAGTGATCGAATAATTGCATGCATCAGGTTGGACCGTTTGTTCAAGACCCTGCTGGCGTGGCCCCTGCAGTTCTCTCTTCGCTTGCTTCGATAGTCATGCTTGACGGGACCCAGACGAACAGTCAACCGCTCGGCATCGCTACTCAACTTGGTAACGAAGGCCCGAAAGGACTGGTCTACATCCGTAAGTGAAATGCAAACAGATCGACAATTAATTAAACGCAAGACTGGACGAGGCGAAGGAATTGACGTTGTAATAACCCAAAATCTTGGAACCTAAAGTATGCTATTACACCACATCGTAGAAAGCAACACTGCTACGTAGTAGGACTCGGACGTGGAGGATCCGAACGTGTAGTTGCGTGCAGCATTCCTGCATTATTGCATTCGGAATCAATGACCCTTGAACTTGGTCTCATTTTTGGAGGCCTCACAAAACCATCTATACAATTTTTCCATTCCCACTCTTCTCACCTGGTTCTCCATCTTCCTCTACTTTGCCGTGCCGAATCTGTCGCCACTCCTCCCGGTCATCTGCCGTATCCGCTTCGTTGGCCGTAATAATTGCGGCTTCATCCTCGATTTCCTCCGATAAGATAAGATTCAGGAAGATGGCCATAAAGGCAGTTATGGCGAACCCAGTCTCCATGATGAGCACAATGGCGTTGAAGAAGCCCTGTTTTGCGTGGTTCCCTCCGGTGTAGGTGAATACGTACGAGAACCAGGTTGGGACGAGTGTGGCGCCAAAGCCGAGAGACATGGCGGCAGTGAGGATAAAGCGGTTGCGCCGAGTGAACGGGACCGTGGATATGATGCGGACGCCCGATATCGCAACGGCGCTGAAGAGGAATGTGGTCATGCCTCCTAGGATAGAAGCCGGTATGGCCACCAGTGCCGCGGCAAACTTGGAAAATATTCCCATGACGATCAGGAAGAAGCATGCTGCGTAGCCGGCTTTGCGATTTGCACACCTCGTCAACGCGATAACTCCGTTGTTCTGAGCGAAGACTGATTGAGGGGTCATCGTACATAAGCCAGCAATAAGACCATTCATCCCATCTGCAAGCACTCCCCCCTGGATCCTAGAATCGAACAGCTTTCCCTCTACTTCGAGACGAGAGACATCGCACGTGGCAGTGATGTCGCCGATGGCTTCCATCATAAGGACAATATATACCGCCAGCAGGGGCAATACTATTGGTCCGTAAACACTAAGCGGAAAAGTGTGAACCCAGATGAACGAGACTGCTGGTGCAGCGATGATGCCCGAGGCATCGAAGTAACCTGTGGCGCCTCCAATGATGCAGCCAATGCAAAGACCGACCACAACAGCGCACGATTTCATGATTGGACTGCCGAAACGCTCGCAGATGATGATGGTCACAAACACCGAGAAACCCAGGCCAATGAACTGTGCACTTCCCCAAGGAAGAGCATGAGGAGCGCCGACCATTGGACATAGTGTATAGGGACCGCTTGTCGGCCTTGTGGCGCAACTTCCGCTGCCACCAGCCCAACCCTCGAATGCGCTTTGTATCAAGGATATGCCGATGAGCGTAACGGTCGGGCCTGTCACAAGTGGGGGAAAGAGACGCTTCAACACAGATGGCTTCGTGAAAGAAAGAGCAATTTCCAGTAATGCACACACAATTGCTGTGCCGAGTAACGCTCCGTAACCTCTTGGGCATGGTAAGAAGGATCCATTGGCAGCAGTGGGACAGAACCCAGTGGCATACATTTGTTTGAAAGCGCCGGTGGCGACTGATGATGATCTTAGATCTACGCTGACTTGGGTGCAGGAAATATTCTTACCTGGAATGACAGCAAAACTAGTCCCAACAACGGATATCAAACCCGTTCCCACATAGTACGGAGACTTATAGATGCGTAATCTAGTGATTTGAATAGAAGACAAGATCCCAGATACTATCAGCGACGTGGATACCAAGTATTGTGCCTCGTTGCCCCCCAAGTTGGCGCCCCCTTGACCGGCGATGATGATTGGGGGAGTGATGATTCCAGCTAGCATGGACAGTGAATGTTGAAAGCCCAGCAAGAGCGCCAAAAGTACTGGCATTCCATCGTTAAGTCCAAAGAAGGGAGCAGCTCTCCTAGTTTTGGTCATGAAGGGCAGATTTGGCTTAAGCAGGAACGCATAGTCATAATCGCCTATCAAGCCATCCCTGATATAGGTCAACAAAATCACGTCGGGGCCAGACTTCTGATGCTCTTACTTTGTTGAGAATGCTTTGACAAAGGTCCTTAATTTATCCGCCAACATCCTTTTGGGCGCTATATGCGGTCCAATTTGGTCTGGTGAATCGTCCATGTCGAAGAACGGCTTTGCCCAGCGGCCTTTGACTTCTATGGCAAAACCTTGACCTATGGCGCTTACGATACAACGCCAAGATCAGTAATTCTTTCTGGTGTTTTGCTCCTCCACAAGATCTGCTTGCCGATGCGCGCAGAAGTGCCACAAGTGAACTTGGCAGGTATGAACTTTCAAGAAATATGGTCTTCTTATACTGTCCTCATATGGAAATCGAGGCGGTCGGTGCCGCCCATCTTCAATGCGATCTGCAAGATCTGAACTGTGAGATAGCCCGAAGATCCAGCCCCACATTAGAAAAAGATGGAGCGATAAGAGATTTCCACCGACGCATCTTTAGCCGAGAACTTCCGCCATCTTAAAGCGGAGAACCTGATGAGTTGCGATGAATGCAGCGGAGAACGAGACGTTTAGAAGCTTAGAATCCTAATCAAAGAATCTTCCCAGTTACTCGGAGGAGTCCAAGGCGATTATGTTTTGCAATGTCTACCACCCTTGGCATCTGGTCAATTTACCTCTCTATCTCATATGTCCTATATCGGAGTCCGCCTCCGTTGTCCTAAACCCTTTCTATCGGTAATGTTAGCCACAAGGAAATTCCCACACGAGACTCTGCAGATGCCGCGCCAGATTTGGCAAACTTCCTGTGACTGCGTCTAGATTGAGCTTTGGAAACTTCAATTATGCTCAGAATGCGAGCCCCGATGTGGATGCTCCATACGAATAATGCAATACAGCGATAGGAAACAACTTTTTACAAAAGAGACAGTAAAAGAAAGTATTGTGCCATCCAATGCATGAAGTAAAATAAAAAACGAGACCACGCAGATGGCTTCAGCAGAAAAAGCAACTCTTCAAGCGTATGCGGGGTTGATAGCAATTCCTACGAGGACTTGGAGCCAGGCATCAGATCCTCAGGTCGGTGCTATGTGCGGCTTGCCAAAGGCTACATCATTACTGCAACTTCCGGCACCATGGCCTTGCTGGCTGGCAAGAGGCTGTACAAATATCAAATATATTATGATCAGTATCGTTGATGTAGAGAATGTATCAGAATTGATGCGACGCGATGACACCAACCACGATTGGTGGCAGTAATTAGGGTCAAACCATAGTCTTTTTAGGAGCCTTACTAATGTATCTTCCCTGGTCTCTCGATACAAGTTCTTTCAGACTTGGAGGAAGTAATAACGGGCTCAAAGGTCAAGGGTGGCAGTATTCCCAATAGGATGAGTGCGCAATGGCAGATTGCGATCAGGAGCTGTCACTAATTAATAAATGCCGTCTGCCCCATCGATGGATATCGACTTTAGGTTCAAGATAACATCCCGCATTGCCTGGAGCTATACTTTTTGATATCTACTACAGGCTTCATGGATGACCTAGCATTCAGTTACGACAATCCCTGGGTCGAAACATCCAGCAAGTGCCTCTTCATTGTGGGCTCAGGAGTTTCTCGCAAGTCCGACTAAATATTTCTATCCTGAGGCTGTGTACTGTTTTAGAGCGGGACATAGATATTCAGCCGCTAGCCTGGAAGACATTTTCTTTACCTCTCCGTTGTCGCGTGGAGCATTTCAGTTTGTAAGGAGTTTGGTAATATAAAAAGCTCTGAAGTAATGAATGGGCCAAGGCCAAGTTCATGGTGACAATCGTAGCAGTCGATTAGAAGCTGCAGAAGAGGATGAAGCGATGAATCTAGAAATGGCGGAGAAATTTTATCATTTCCCTTATTTAGTAGAACTTCTCATACTCTTGCTCTCCTTTTTTGATTGACTCTTAGCTACTAATGGAACCCACCGCTATACCTCACGCAGGAGTGCCACACAAGTCACCATGATCAAGTTCTCCCTAACAGACACATACCCAACTTTATTCGTCTCCTCTGTCAAGACTATGGAATGCCCGAGGGCTCAGACCTAAGGCTTGAGACAAATACATATGACGACATCTAGATAGAGTGATGCCGTCTACTGATCTCTAACCACAAGTGCCAGTAACAGGCTCCTCATTCTCCATCCTCCCGTCTCTCATCGCCTTCATCTCTAATATTCCCCCTTCCCAAGTCAAATCCATTAGGTACCTAAAGCTCCTTTCGTCACTTACCCTCTCACACCCGTGCTCTAACATACTTTCCCATCCTTCTCTTACAGCCCTACCTAGCCATAGCAACATCACTTACCTCATCGATCCCAACAATACCAAAATCCGCTGAACGACAAATCTTCCTTAAACAAAAAACCCCTCCCTCCTTAAACGCAACCATGGGAAACAGCGTCGATTCCATCCAAGATCTAATGTCGACCTCAGCCCCCCACTCATCCCTACCGCAGCGGGAAGCTCCCTAATTACTCCGCCATTCCCTACCCTTCCCTCCCCCAGCATCACCCGCATCCGCCCGCATCCCTTCCAAAACCAGCAAAGCCAAAACACCAAAAAGCCCGCTATGTAAAACACCCCCCGCCCCACAAATCACCAAACTCCAGACCCGCAAAAGAACATCCCACAACACCCCCCATAGCGCAAACTCCCACCATCACTTTCAGCACCCCCTCCTGCCACTAAGACACACACATATCCACCCCCCACCCGCAGCAGAACCGCCTAGTAAATACTCTCTCTCAATTTCGCCCCCTTTTCCTACTCGTTCTACTACTACCACCACGCACACTATATTTTATCCAAAAGAACAACCGCATCCCAGGTATTTTCGAACGTTCGGATCAGAAGCCCTGGAAGAGAGGGTTGGGATGTGCTTCCGCCTCTTTGTGGAAATTCAAGGGGGTGGGGAAACTTTCAGTGTGTCCGATCTTTACAAACCGTTTTGGCCCTTTTTTTGTTGTTGTTGTTGTTGGGGGGTGGGCATTCAAGCGATTCTTGCCACTTTACTTCCCAGCAGCGCCAAAGGGTGAAATGAGAGAAAAAATGTTTCGATTTCCCTGGGGCTGGAAGGCTGTGTGTGTGTGTGTGTGTTGTGGGGGGGAGGGTTTTGTTTGCAATGATGGATGGGGCGACTTTTCGAAAAAGCTTTGGTGTTTTCGTAGGGGGGTGCGGTGTCGCTTTATTTTTTTATTATTAATTAAGTTAGGAGTATGTGTACTGTAGCAGTAAGCAAGCAAGTAAGCAAGTAGGTCTGAACCTGACCGGCCGGCCGGCTAGCATTAAGAGAGTAAGGAAAGGGAAATGGGGGGGGAAAGACGGGGAATTGCTTTTTTGGCAAAGAAGGGGGGGTGTTGAGGTTTTTTTTTTTTTTTGGTTTTTTATTATTATGGTAGAGAGAGATGATTTTTTCCCTCATAGCAGGGTTTTTTTCCCGTTTACAACATTTTTCCTTCCCATGAACATTTGAGAAACTCTCTCCAGAGGAAAACGCGATCAGAGTTTGTGGGGAAATTCGAACAAAATTTGCGGCTTTTTGCCTTCCTGAGGAAGGTTTAAACCGGGGTTTTTTTTTTGGAATAATAACTCATTCGTTTTTACAAAGAGTCATACTTCCCGGGAAGAAAGAGTGGTGTTCCCGTTATCAATATCTGGGTTGTTTAATCAGGGCGTGGGGAGAGTCGTGGGTGGCTGGCTTGGGGATGGGGATATTCTTATTCGAGCTTTCGAATCTAGTGAGGGGGGGCGGTACATAAAAGAATGAAAGAATGGAAGTGGGAATGAGGGGATTGTGAGTGGGAAGGAGGGGGAGGTGGAGGTGGAGGTGGGTTTGCAACCCGTATCTCTGAACCCAAACAAACGCCAAAGCAGACAGATCAATCTTCCCTCCCTCCCCTTCCCTCCCCTTCCTCACAACCCCCCAACCCCCCCACAAAAAAACCCAACACCCAAAAGCCCCCTTGACACCGCGAAAAAAACCATCAAGACTAAAATAAAACCTCCCCTCCTCTCTCTCCACCGAAATGTTTTGCTCGAAATGTGAGGAACACGGGCCCTATTGCAGGTATGTATATGCGTACTGGGGTTTTTTTTGGCGAGTGCGAGGGGGTGGTTGGGAGGGTGGGGGTGGTGTTGGGAGTGCGGGGGGGGGGTGGTTAGTTGATGGTGGTGGGGGGGAGGTGGTTGATAGCTGGGGATGAGGGGGGGGGGGGGTGAAGGGTGGGGTGGGAAGGGTGGGTGGATGGGAAGGGTGGGAGGGAAGGGTGGGAGTGTGATTGGGAGTGTGAGGATTTAATAGCATGGGTTCGGCACGCGTTATATTATAGAAAGGTTCCCCCCTGTGCATAATCCGAAAGATGAATGAATGAATGGGAGGGGTGGAGACAATGAGTTTGGGCTCGGGAAAAAAAAATGGCAGGAACGAAACTGCCGAAAGATGGGATTTTCACTTCGTTGGGAGAGCAGAAAGGGAAGGTAACGGAGAGCGAGGTTTTCAGTTGGCGATGGACAGGAGATGGAAAGTTTGGTTTTTTAGCGGAATTAGATGATATATCTACTTGGCGTCAGTCTTCGTCAAGCGTGTAGGTCTCTGTTGGTCTGGGAGAAGGGGATCTTCTGCGTTTTGAAGAAGACGGGGGGTTTGCTGATGGGGAGGGTGGGAAGGGGTGCGGGTGCTGGTGGAGATGAGGGGGGGTTTGGTGTTGGAACACGAGGTCATAAAGTTGCTGTTAGGAGTCTATCTAGGAGCGAGCAGGTGAAAACTCTACTAGCGAGCCCCAGCCCTATCAGCCCTATGAAGGCGGAGATTACCATGTCCCCTATTTCCAACATTTGGTATGGAGGGGGTGCGGGGTTGTTGTTGTTGTGGTGTTGTGAAGGATGGTTGATATCATTGTACAAGGGGTTGGTGATCTAGGCCGAGGTCGTATGATTGTTAGATGAGGGAGTGGAAATGACGATGAGGTGGTGTGGCGAATAGATGGGATTGAGCGGGATGATGGAAAGGTATGTGGATGGGCGTCGACTTGAGTATCGCAACCCTGAACACCCTTAGGCGAGTCTCTATCCGGACACTACGTCGCACAATGAAGATGCTGATACATAAGATGATCAAAAGAGCGCATGGTACGAGGGAGAGCTCCTAACTCATAAAGACAATCAAATGGTACATGACACAATAGGGAGGCGTATTGTCCTATCCAAGGTACCTGGCCAGGTCAAACAGCAGCGCTCAAATCGGGTTTGCGCTTGGGGCCAGCTGTTGTGCATTAGGACTAGGCCATAAAGGAGATCTTCGGCTCCGCCCGGCCTGCACATTACTCCCTTCATGATTCCAGGAGGTGAATGATGCTTGTCAATATCGCGCTCTGCTGGGCTGGATCTAGAATGAAGCGTCTGCGCGTGTGCAGCAATTCCTACAGACTCGATGCTGGAGCAAGGAGGAAGCCGGGCATGTCCGAGCTTTGCAGATGTGTGGTTCGGGTTTCAGGAGGCGAGACATGCTGCAGCTGCGCTGGATTGGGAGGTGTGGGCTCGCTATGGTAGCGGAACTCGCCTCAAGGGGGGTCGAGAATCATTGAGCAGCAACCGATAACAGGCACCTCAGGCCGCCGATCGGACCAGATGGCAGTTTGAGTGTGGAAAGCCAAGGTTGAGCTATTCCAGGTATTGCTTTATCCAATTCTATGATTGCATATGCTTTGTTGAGTCAATAATTGCCGTTTATATATCTTCACGAAGACCGGTTTACCGACTTGGACGCCCCCTAGTATCATGTTCACGACATCTAAGAGGTTGGTTAGACGGTTCCTAGCTACTAATGTTTTCTTAGACGAAAGACGAGTATTTGCCAATTACTTTAGGGAAGAAACTATCTCGTCTTGCCGCCGTGTCTAGGAAACTTTATGTGTTTAGCTTTTTCCATCGTTCGTTCCGAGCTCAAGCCTGGTCCTTGGCAGCAACATTTTTGTGTTCTTTCAAGAATATCTTGAACATTCTCTTATCGTAGATACCCATCCTACTTTAGGGTTTACGGTTAGGTTTTGATATTATCCGATTAAAAAACCCACATCACTCTCCCCATGGAGGGAGATGGAGGAGCAGAACGTGTTCCAGTGTTCGGAGGGTCTGACTATGGACTACTTAGAGACGTAGTTAGCATTGGAAGACGATATAATGCACGGGTGTCTGGCTGTCATATTGACTTGTTAGAGTTCCAGCTTTTCGTTGCTAACTTGATGGTCTAGGTAATTGAACGTTCGCTAACGATTGAATTTTGCGAGTCTGAAGCAAAGCCAACTCTCTTGACTTTCGCTGGTATATTCAAGGCCAAGACAACCAATCCATCCGTGGCCAATCAGAACTCCGTTATGTCATTGTGCTTCCATGAAATATGCACGAAATGTGTTTTGCTACGGACCTTCAATGTATCGGAGTTTCACGTTTTCAAAGACCTGGCGCGACACTGCAACACTGGAATGATAGGTACAGCTCGCATCTCAGCAGATCGAAGATCTGCCCGGGTGCGTTATGCGTATCCCAGGATATTGATAATAATTACGCATGGTCGAGACAGGTGGACCGTGCATTGCGAATGTGCATAATGCACCCCACGTTTTTCTCGTTTCCATATGCGCTACTTGCACTTATGCGTGCGTCGAGTATATGTAAGGCGTCAGGCTAGCTGCATATAAAGTGTTGAAGCCACGCTTGTTGCGGAGAAGGGACAAGAGGGTGCACGAGGAAAGGTGGTGATTCGAGCAGGGTGCACTGGAAATGAGGCATTGGACCGCATGCAGGTTGAAGATAAGGACGAACTTATCTATTGAGTGATGGACCCTGGATACTCGTACTTGAAGCTTTGTTGAGAATCTTTGCTTCCGAGCTACACTCGTCAATGTCATCAGCTCCATAGTGATAGTTCTTGCGTCGCAGATGATGACCTTGCATTAGCTTTCTCCTGTAAGCTTTCTTTTTCGATGCTCTTATCAATGGCTGAACAATGGACTTCTCTGAGAGCAGCGATGCACGTGCTCCTCTTGTATCAAAAACCCTCAACATTGGTATGACCAGGTCCCGTGGTTCTTCCCCACGCCATGAGCCACAAGAGAAAGAAAGAAAGGTGAAAATCCGGGGAAGTCAATCCCCCATCCGAAGCGCAGCCGACCCCACACTTGTCTAATACAATTAATTAAGCTTCGCGAACGCCGTGTGCTGCGTGCACCTCTTCAAGAAATACAGTACAACGATAATCCGTATTAGCTCTCACAAGCTTCGCCTGGCCTACCTCTAAGGCAGCTAAGAAGAAACCGCACCAATGCGTCATGGAAATGATGCCACAAAAGATTGATGGCAAAGCGGGACAGAATCCTATCAACCCCAGTGCAGGGAAGAAGCATGCTCGAACGGTGCGTCATGAGTGGAACAGCAAAAGAAATTGACATACGAGTACGAGTAAAGTAAACAGTCAACATAATGTGACACAGTTGCAGAATATGGCGGACGAAGAAAAGACAAACTCCCAGCTAGTGCAACGAGGCGGGCAGAACGATGAGGTACATAGTACGGAATGGAACAGCACGTGCTGTGTAATAAACACCAACCAAAAAACCTCTTCTGTGCGACCAGCACGAGATCTGGAGACCCCACAGAGCTGCACCAGGATGTCGAGTACTTGGGGTCCTCGGGATGGCGCTCGTGTCTCTTATCTCCCCCCTCCATCCGCGAGAGTCCTATCTCGCCTGTTGTAATTGCTTCTGCAACGGCTATCTTCCATAGGCCGAGGCCGACGTGTGGGCAGTGCTACGGTAGGGCTTGCGGCAGCAGTTGTCGTGCAGCGTTGCTGGCATGCATGAAGGGGTCTGAAAAGAGTGTACAATGTTCGGAGGGAGCAGTTCTAACCGTGACTTCCCGGAGTTTTACGATTGGGTCGTTAGGTAGCTGAGACAATGGATGTAGCAAATTCAGAGGGCAAAATGACGAGTAGATAATTCACCGCAAACTCGCTAGCGCGGATCGTTTGGTCGGTTTTAACTCGGAGTTTGAGTTTTCGGAAGTTTGCAACTTGCAAGCTTGGAAGCTTGAAACAGACGGTCCGGTTTAATTCTACACGGCGAAGCCTAGGCCTGGCCCATCTTCCGAGACAAGGCAGATATCAAACCCTGGCGAGAGGGAACAGAGTAGAGTAAAGCAGAGTAATCTATGGGAGTATCGAACCGGCCCAATCCCCAAGTGTGTATACCCATGCTCGTAATCAACCTCTATGTTGCGCCATCCCCAACATAAACTAAATGTAAGAGAAACGTCACAGGTGACAGGGAGAGGTAAAGCCCTAGTACCGCTCGGCTAAATCCCCTCCAGCCTGGCTTGAACTCCCACTCGAAAAGCCGGATCCTGGATTCAACAGATCCTGTACCGCTACTTTTGGTACGGGCACTGGTAGCTTCCTGTGCGCGCCGTCTGCGCGGCTCATGATGTCGCTGATCCGAGGGCCTCCGCCAGTGTATGTTTGCTGGCCAGACAAGGTTCCGTAGAGAGAAGAACCGTCGGCTTGTGGCTCCATCGGTGCTAGAATTGGTGCTTGTTGTAAGGTGAGGTGTCGGATACCGGGAAGATGTACATCATGGCTTCCAAAGGGCCGCAGTCGAGGAGAATGAGCTGGTGTTGCGAGGGGAGTGTGGTCTGGTGTTGGTGATAAAGAGTCGTGCGAAAATGTCGGTGATGGAGGTGCGGTTGACAGGGGTGAGTTGGGACCTGAGCGTTTCGATAGGCGGTGGAAGGCAGGGTCGTCCTCTTCATGGGAATGAGAGCGAGACATTGATTGCGAGTAGGCGTACTGGGAAAGTGAAGGCAGGCGGCTACCAGAGTTGTGGCTGTGAATGTAGTATGGGTGATGGTGGTGGTGATGATGATGATGGTGACGCGCAACAGGTTGGAGGCTTGGTTGCTGATCTTCACGCTCCACTTGCGAAGCAGCAGTTGCAAGGAGATTGATGTCGAGCGGGTTGTGCATTACTGCCTCGGGGCTACCTCCATTGCTTCGCCCGTAGGGCCCGAGGATTGAGGGCATATTGCTGGTGTAGGGCGAGTACGAGTTTGGCGGGGAGACGTTGGGAGAGCCGACTTTGGAAGTAGGTGCAGATTGTGACATCGATGAACGTGCCGGGGGCATCATCAGAGCCTGGTCTTGCGCATAGTTTGCCATAGCAGCAACGTTGTGTGATTTGTTACTCCTTCTTGAGTTTGGGTTGTTGTGTATTCTCGAGTGCCGGGTTAACTCATCTGATCGGCTGAAACGTTTCGTGCACCCAGGATACTGGCAACCATGGGGCTTCTCTCCTGTGTGGGTTCTTATATGTCGAGTTTGATGTTCGAGCCGGTGGAAAGCCTTTTCGCAGAGAGGACATTTGTATGGTCGAGGTAGATCTTGCCGTAAGTCATCCTGGCCAGGCTGCATTCCTCCCAGCATTGACAGAGTGCCCACGTCGGCAGCATTCGCTGCGCCTTCTGGCTGTTGTTCCACCATGCAATCTTGTTGTTGATCTGTAGATGTTGGTGACTGCGGATTCAGCAGTCGGGAAAAATCCGCCGCTGATGAAGCTCGTTGCATGTGATATTTGGGTTGCAGGGTATTTTGGCGAAACGCAGGGCTGAAGCGACCAAAGGAAAGTAGGGAAGTTGAGGGTTATTTCAGAAAATCGACGATGAGAATGACGATGATCGAATGAGTGACGGAAGACGGAAACGCGGTGATGGGTCCGGTAAGTAATTGTGGGGGTTGCAGAGTTTGACAAGAAACAACAGCGCTCTGGTGCGTCAGAGGCCTGGCGGACTAGGAGTGGTGCCTTTTAAGGCCAGTCCGTCAAACTATCAAGACGAGAACTTTCCGGGAAGGCTATTCGTGCAGCGAGGTAAAGTAACTTCCACGTGTATGACTGTTGGTTTCCTTGGATTTCTTTTCTTCTCAGGATCTCCACCGGTCGAAAGGTACCTGTGGAATCAAGTCGACCTTGGGTGGTGCATGTATCCTCCGGGAGGACCTCCGTCTGATGGCAAGGTGGTTGTTTAGCTGCGGAAGGAATGGAGTGTCTAATGTAATTGTGGGTTGGGTTGGGAAGGGAGAGAAACTAGTATGATGACGACAATGATTTGTGAGCGAGGGATTTCGACGGTAATAAACGTGTCTGAGGTTGATGCCTGGATGGGATCCGTACCGGGGTAGACGTGTCCCTGACTTAAGCGATATACTGTATTTGTCGTTTTGCTTATCATGCCACAATTTCCACTTCAGCCTGGAGTGGGTGGTGTCCCCCAAAGTCTAGGCCACCTTATGGGCGTGAGCAAGTCAGGCGGAGGCAGTGCTGCCAGTGGGAGATAAGGACCGCCCGGGTAAGGGGAATCCTGATTGCTATTTGCTCGATGGCTTTTTGTACGAGGCTGAGCTGGCATGAAGGTCCGGCGTCACCCCCGAAAGAAGCGAAAAACCACAACCCAATTCTACGGGGAAGGAGGTACTTTATCTATCATTCTTTGCTCCGCTCTTCCCCCACACCGCATCTTTTGTTTTTCTACAAGTCACATCCAGACTTCCCTTAGCGGTGGTAGGCTGGGATGAGACATGCCTACGGTGCATCTTATAAAGTGACACGCTTGTTGCGCTGGGCCTACAAATGGGGCTGAACGAGGCTTTGCCCCATATGGCTGAAAGGAGATGGGAATGTACAGATTGCGAGTCAGCGACACGTCAAGACACGAGCATCACACCGATTAGGGATTGGAGGTGCATTAACTGCTAATTGGTGTGGGGTCTCCTGCCTTTGTCGGGTGTATCGTATGGCAAAGCAAAGCCGGTCGTGCATGATTTGGATTCCGGAGACGTGGATGGAGAATCCGAGAGCCAGGGGTGTGGTTGGTTCTTGAATCGTGGCCCTTGGGCGGAGATGTTTGGTGTGGGGGGCGCGTATCAGACCAAACACAAGCGCTGTCTGGAGAAGAGGATGGCCTGATAACAACTTAGCTGTAACAGGAAGACTTGCTCGTGCATTGATGCAGGAAGCTCATAGGCTGCCGATCATCGGGGTGAGTAATTGTCCCAAAGTAAGTACTCCGTACTGTATCGAGGGGAGTCGGTAAAACTCGTAGAGTTCTGCAGCTTCATGCCGAACAACACACCGACTGAGCGCATCTTTCGGTGTACCCGACCTCCCTGATCACTTTGCGTGCTGGGTTTTCATGAAGAAGCCCAGGATCATCCATTCTTTCAGTCCTTGGGAAGGTTCGGTGTGGGGGAAGCCCTAAGTACATGGAGTAATCGGCGGTGCGCAAGCTTCCCCCGCAATCGACTTCCTATCGTGGGGAAAGCCTTCCCGAAACAGCACCCTGTGGCTGAGTCAAGCAGAATACAGTACCTATCATCATTTAATTTACTGATAGGCGGACGCGTGTGACATTCCGCCAAAGTCTGACTCTCTTCCAATTTCACATGCTACACCTTACCTGGAACGTGAAGCGACATCACATGTCAGTGTACCTTTACTGTAAATGTAATCAATTGTTAGAAGTCCGAAAGGTCCGAAAGGGACGCCAGCATATCGCAGATGCCTGTCTCGTATCGGCGGGAGAACAGTGTTTGCCGAGAGTACTTAATTATAGTAGGTTCGATTCCTAATGGCGCTGGTACAACAGCATTCTCTGTTCCGTCCGCTTACCGGATAGTAACAATACTACCTAGCTGTGTATACAAATAATACAAGGCTTTGATTGCCCGAGGCCGTTGACGGAGTATGCCGGCGGGCAGAGCGATGTCGCCATGTCTATTCCATACCCAAGTCAAATCTCTACCTGGAACTTCAACAACTAACTTAGTTGACATCCGCCTATGAGGCGACGACCTGCTCATCCGCCAAAGGAGTACGAGTATAGGCGAGCCGAGGGTCCTGTGATGGATAACGCAAGACGTCGCACAGTCTCACCGAGCCTCGTTGGCGTCGGATGCTTTATTGTAGTCTAGCCGAGCTTTACCAGCGGAGAGCGAGAGCGGACTCTGACTCCGAAGAGCGGAACAATCAAATAAGCCGCTCCTCAGAGAGAAAGGAAACAAAACCACCTCACTACACCATTATACTAGCGCCATTATGAATCGAACCTACTACTGAATTAAGTACTTCCTGTCACAGAGAGGATCCATCCATTGACAAGTTTTCTCTTGCGCTAGTCGGTGTTAGGAAGCACCGGTGTAGAATTCCAAACCCGGGGATTGATTATTGATTGACGGCGCAGGGATCGTGGAAGGCTGGCTACCTGATGTGAAACCTCTGAAACGGAGATAAAGCGGGCTTGCGCGTAGACTTGACTCGTGAAGCTGTCCGGCTTGGGACAAAAGAGTAGGTACGTACCCACGCACACCATGGAAATGGATTATGTACTATGGAGGCTGGTAGACCGGTAGGCGATGGATTGAATTCCCTCCAATAGAGCACCACTCATGCTCCAAGTCAATGGGAATTTAAAAAAAATCTCAAACATTGGCCAGCGACGAGATCAACCTGTACGTGGTGCTGGCTATGAACCTTCCCTAGGGAAGAGTCAATAGATCTCAACGACAATTCGATATATCTACGACTACGATTGCGACGATATTGATGTTGATCGCAACCCGACGGATGAGGAGCACTGCCATCTGCTGGCTCCGTCGTATTTTTGAAAAAATCCAATATGCTACGTGCGTTCGATCTCTAACCTCTTTTCTACTCGGATCAACAAATCTACGATCATTTATCGACGACTAGTTCTGTTGAGAAAGAGGCTTTGCCAATAAACACACTATATGAGCTATAGAGTGGCCTTCGATAGGAGTTTGGCTCTTGGATTCAGCGCTCACTACGATGAAAGATATACAAGTTGATTGGAAAGTTGATACGCTCAGGAAGAGGGGGAATCAAGACTTAACGACGTGTCGTTTGAGTGTCAGGGACTGTGCAGAACTGAATTCAATTGTCAGTCTCCCTCATACGTCTCTATATCTAGAGACATCGATGCATTTCTACGATTTAGAGTTTCCATCGAATAGAAAAAAACCGGTGATTTTTCGTTTCCGTGAGGCTATTCTACAAAGGTCAGCTATCCTGGAGTACTGAAGGAGGGGGATACGAATAGAAGGAATCTCGTGTATTGAGGACCTGTCTTGAGGATGATACAGATCGGTGGCGATTGTATAATCTGTGGGTAACCAGGCCTACATATTTAGCGAGTGTCTGTTGTAGCGTTAGCTTCGCACTCGAGTCAATAAAAGAACTATCATCAATTTCAAACATTTCATTGTTGACGTTAGGGCTTGGCCCTGAGGGGGCCCCTGACTAGCCGGGCGGCTTCGGGTAGGGCCGCGCCTTTGGAACATGACCTGGATTTGCAGCTCAAAATGCTACCACCACCACCGGTACCGGGTCTTTCGAAACTGGCGATCAGTCGCTTACCCATCCTCGACCCATCGTCTCTACCAACCCCCAAAGAACCCTCTGATAATCCATACGAGCCAGCGCTCAAACTCCGGATCCGCCATGTCCGACATCAACGAGCTCTTCAAGTCCATCAAGGATGCCATGCCCGCCTCGCTCCGAGATAACGCCTGGTACATAGTCGCTGTCAGCCAAACCCCCGTTCCACCCGTCTCCAACAATCGAAGCTGACCAAGCGCGTCCTCACAGGCCTCCTCCCTCGTCGCCTGCGGAAAACCAGAAGAACTCTCCACCCTCTACTCCCACCTCACCGGCCACGAAACCTCGTCGCTAGAACGAGAGCGCATCTCGAAACGCCTCGGAGACGTGCTGATGAAAGAATGGACCCTCGTCGGCATCCCGCTCGTCATCACCGCCGTCGCCGCGCTTGCGAAAGCGGAGGAAGGAAAGGGGCTCAAAGGCAGCCTGTGGTCGACAAAGTACGCTCCCTACCCCCCCTTTCGCGCGAGAACTCTCCGCATCATCACACACCCCACCACTAACCCACCCTTCCCCCCCCCGCGCAGACAAAACACGCAACTAACCCCCCAAATCTCCACCCGCGGCTCCGCCTTCCTCCAAACCCTCTACGCGCAGAACCTCGCCCCGATCTTCTCCTCCTGGGGCTCGCACGCCCCGGACTTCGAATGGCTCGAGCGATCCATCATCTACGGGCTCTTCCTCTCCGACCACAGCATCTTGAACCCTGTCGAGGCCGAGCTGGTCACGCTGTGCAGTATCATGTGCCAGGGCTTGAGGGCGCCGACGATGTGGCATTTGAGGGGGACGAGGAGGTTGGGGGTTAGCAGGGAGGAGGTCGAGTCGGTGCAGGAGGCTGTGGAGGCGGTGGCGAGGTGGGCCGGGAGGAGTACGGAGAGGTGGGCGAGGGTGGGGGATGTGGAGGGGGAGGTTTGAAGGGGTGGGAGGGGTGGGAGAGCGCTGCTGGATGAATGATGGCTAGATGATATGTAGAGATGACCCACTTTTAGACTTACGATCATGCTTACGAATGGATTCTAGCGTGGGTGCGTGCAGCAGTTAGCGAATCATTCCTACCCATACCTTTGTTTCCCACACCAGACGTTCGAACAACAGAGAACTCTGAATCCTTTCTGATGCGTATTCCTCTACCCTAATGGAACCCAGATCAAGCCTACCAAGTAGCAAAGAACGCCAAAACCCTCTCTCCGGCGGCATGAGAAATGGCTAGTGATTCATTCTCCAAGCAGGAGGCATGGGGGGGGAGATGATTCATACTCTTGTCTAGCGGTTCTCGAAAAGGCGTGTCTGTCTGTCTGGTGATTCAGCAATTTTAATGCGTGTTTGGATGGTGGTGCGGAGCTGACCGAAAGAAAGAACGCATGAGATGGTAGGAAGTAGATGCAATTGTTCATTCAGCGTGCTCGTAAAGCGGGTTTTTTTTACTGCGGTTGTATTTGAAACTGTACGTATTGTTAGATATCTTGTTGTTGGTATACGAGTACATCCCCTCGGTTTTCCAAACCACGAAGAGAAAGTCCCGACGATGGAAATTGCAGACCCATCCCCTCCATCACAAACACTGGCCCTGAGGATCAAACCCGGAAAATGGTCTCTCCGAGAGCAGCAGAAAATGATGCTCGGCTCCTCGTTTATTGCGTCTTTGACTTTCAACCATAGCATGCCTCAGCAAGCTCTGGCCTTTTCGGATACGTTTTGATCTCGTAATCGACTTCCTGAATTGGCTAGTGTCAGGGTTTGCTTCACGATAGTAGAAATAGCTACTCTTGGTGGTGTGGCTATGGTAGAGTAGTAGAAAGGTAGTGCCCTAGTTCTAGCTTGCTCAACTCTTCCAGCGACGATTTGGATAGAGTGGGTTTGAGGGCTGTTGAATCCATTTCGTCTTCGGTAGCTTGAAATCCGAAGGAGAACAGTAGCGGGTTTATAATCGGCTCTCCCAAAACGGTACTAAGGCGACTGCCAAATCATGGAGTTAGTCGTATGGTGGATTCAATCCTCATTCTAGAAGGCATGAAGTGGCCATGCAACCCGTACCCTGATGGGTTCCTTATTACTTAGATCCCCAGAGTTCATTCAATTCCGTGCAGGCCTTCTGTCGCCAGCGGATCCTCGCCACCGAGCCAGCCGAACTCTTCGTCCGAAGCAACGTCTCCGTCCTCGGATTGGCTGTCAGCAATGCCATCACGTTTGCGTTTGAGTGAAGGAGCAGGTAGGAGGGGGGATTTGTTGCTGGCATGCTCTTGATTGAGGTTGGTTTCTTGGAGACCGTGCTGGGATTGTCAGTAGCCCCATATTGTCGATCGTATGTTAATTTCTCACCTCTTCGATTGTGAACGATGTGACTTTTCCAAGTCCTTCGTAAGATATACCGCCAGCCTTGACGACTCCGGTAAACCTCACTCCAGGAACAAACTCTCCTTTGCTGGGCCCTTCGGCTGTCTGGAATACCCAATCTCGGAAAAGGACAACGCGAGTACTAATGCCAGCATCCCACGCTGTGCTCGCCATCGCCGGATGAAGCACCGCACCCGTCTCTGCACTTATCCTTGTAGTTGTCTGGCTTACCAGTAGGATAGCAATGTTTCTCGTAGCTGCGAGCTTGCCGATTTTATTGATAAAGTCCCCCATCACCGCCCAGCGCCTGCTTGCTGCCCATTGAATGGCGTCGTTTTTCTTTGCGCCGGGACTTTTCTTGGCATCAAGGGTTTTCAGGGCTTTCGGGAAAGTAAGGGAGAACAGGGTGGAGATATCGTCAATTATTATGAGGCTGGTTTTGGGGGGCGGGAAAGATGGAGATGGATGGGTTAGGAGTGCTAAAAGGTGTGGGAGGGTTGGGGTGTGGTAGTGATGGAAATTTTCTACCAGAGATTCCAGTGGCTTCCCCGGAGATTGATATGGTGAATCTGTGTTTCTGGGTGCTGCTGAACTGGACAAATTGTCTTTGAATCTAGGACCAGACAGGGTATAAGACGTATCTATGGTACTGTCATTCAATCATTATTGTTTGCACGATGCGATCGATAGCGGAGGAAAAACTGACCGATCCAGACAGCTGAGTCTTCTGATTGAAGAGCATTTACGGCAACCTGCATACTGATTTCGGACAAAGAGTTAGACATTTCTATAAATGAAGCTCGTTTGCCGCTCAGAAACAGCATATATACATGTATATTATATAACTTATATTATCATATAGGAAACGGCTGAACGAGAAAAATAATAAATCGAGGGGGCCACCTACGCAAAAGCAGTCTTGCCGATACCGGGAGGCCCGTATATTTCAGTGACTTGACCACGCGTCAGTCCTCCTGGTACAATACCCGCTGGAGAGGCTGATTGATGGTCTTGTAGACAGGCATCAAGGTTTCTCATTCCGGTAGAAATGAGTTGCTTGGGTGCTGAAGTGAGGTTCTGAAGAGCTTCGGAGGCAGAAAGAGTTGGGAGACGATCTTTCAACAGTCAGCTTTAGCAATTCATGATCAAGGAAAGATCAGCATACGTGGAGATGAGGAAGAAAAGTTGGTAATATCTACTTCACTCATGATGAAGGATTGATTTTGATTCTCACGCGTCGGAAAAGACTGATACCCGAGGTTGAACCAAGTCGAGCGTTATTTGGATCGTTGTGCCTGCGCCGACATCGACTTTTTCCAGTTGCTACCACAAGTCTGATGTCCATAAAGCTGTCCGGAAATGGTGAAATAATGTTGCTCAGCTACTGGAGGTCAGGGATCGTTGCGCCAAAAATTTACGGAAGTTTTACGCGAGGTACGAAACGAAGACAGTGACAGGAATGTTGTTTACCCAGCATATTCATTCTCTTTGTTAAAATCATGGCTGTCCATTCCTTTCTTCCTGATTACATGGCAATCATAGATCTTTCGGATTCAGCAGGCAAGATACGATAACCAATAACTCCACCTGCTAACTCGAGATATCAACTACCGCAACTATGGCATCCGTTCTCTTCAGAGCGACTGGACTACACAAATATATCCCTCAAGTCAATTCCGTGACCGGCTACATTACAGTGGTCAGCTGCTGCTTTATACCCGCTTTGATATACTTGTTCTTTCACGTCTACAGCCTCAACGATCAACGAGTTCAGCCCAGAGGATGCAGAAAGCTTGGCTTGAGGATACCAAGCAACGTTACAGATGAGCATGATCCGCAATATGCCAAAGGTCTGCGTCAACCTCTGGACGGCCAGAAAGAGATAGCTCGAGTCAAGAGTTTATGGATATATCCTGTCAAGAGCACGAAAGGGGTTGAGCTGAATCGCGGAGAGGTTGTCAGCACAGGCTTCGAGTATGACCGCCACTTCTCCTTTGCGGATCTTAAGAGCAAGTTTCCCATGTCAACCGTCGATCCAACGCCAAAGGAAGGAATTCACACCTGGACTTTCCTCACCCAGAGACAATCTCCAAAATTGGCAAGGGTGAAGACAGAAATATGGGTACCTGATACCTCGTCGCCCACATACTCTCGCCACGAACCTAATGTCCAGAGCGGTGGAGTATTGATTATACGATACCCTTGGATTCGGGAGGGGGTTTGGGGACGTCTAGATCAATTGGCCACTCTTATTGGCAGGGAACCGCATCACTCGGTCTCAATTCCCTACAATCCTACCCCGGAGCAGATCCAAGCCAACGGCTACACTATGGATGTGATGAAGATATGGAGAGATTTTTCGAACTCGCTTTGCATAGGCACCACGGAACCACCCAGTCCGAGCCGATATCTTGAAGAACTACGGTACTTCTTAGGGGTTGCAAACCCTCTTGCACTGTTCAGAATCCAGACGGATGACCCGAGACGGGTTTACCGTAACGCGCCCAAGCAAGATGAGATTGGGTATCAGCCAGTTGTGGGCTTTGCTGACTCTTATCCATTACACATCCTTAATCTCGCCAGTGTACATGATGTGCGTGCACACCTTCCTAAAGGCACCCCGAAGCTCAGCATCTTACAATTCCGGGGGAACATCATCATGACCGGACCAGTAGCGTATGCTGAGGATTCGTGGAAGCGGATTAAAATTGGGGACTACGAATACTACGTTACCAGCCGTACTGGCCGTTGCAAATTGCCCAATGTGAATCAAATCACTGGCATAGCAAACGATGCTGAACCAGACAAGACCCTCAGAAGCTTCCGTTGCATTGACGGGGGAGCACCGAAGGTTGCTTGCCTTGGAATGATGCTGGTGCCTGTGGACCAAAACTGTGTGATCAAGGTTGGAGATGCCATCGAGCTGTTGGAGACTGGGGAACATTTCTACCTCAAACTGTGAAGGCTTAGACACCACAGATTTTGAATTTGGATAAGAGCGTCGATCCATATCTTGGTTACTCAGTTTCTTCTCCGACGTTCTGTACTTTGGATACCCCTAATAATTAGAATTTGAAAAGTTCTTATACATGACTTCTCCCTACCTAATCTGACTCCAGGCCCGCTTTCTCTGTTCCTCATGTCAGCATTCGATCCATTCGACTCCTTATTCCCATGTATCGACCCTCCCCAATAATCAACCTAGTAAGTACGTACCACTGAGCAAGACAGAGTATGGTGAGTTGGAATCTCAAGTTATTTAGACAGGTCTCGGCTCATGGATGGTCGAACGCCAGATCTTGGCAACAAGCAGGAAGCTCCTCTGCGACTTATAATGGGTGAGGGGATGAGATAATTCCCTTCCCCCGAGTCTTGCTCTTCACGCTCAAGACCTCGCATCAAACGTTTTATTTGTCTTTCAAGATGCTCCGTCTTCAAGATTAAATTGTGCAGGAAGTTGAAGGTATAGCATATAGCCTTTAAGATAGGTAGGTACCTTTCAATCCTCTGTAACGACTGTAATCGTAAAATGTGGTGTCTCGGTTCTCCACCGCATGCAATTCAGCATTGCGGACCTAACTCCGCTCGCCCTATGAATGCGGTCATTACACCCGGGTCTTCTCGTTCCGGGAACTCCCTTGCTATCAACTTAAACCTTCGACATCAGAAAGAATTAAACTCTGCTTTTACTTCACACTTTGATGAACGTGCTTTGCTTATTGCCTCGAACTGATATCATCCCGCCAAAATGAATGAGAGGTGATAGCAGAGGTGCTCTCCTGAGGTGGATAAGAGTCAAGGTCCTGCAATCATCCGCCTGGGTCCGACATACTTTCCTACCTTCAGGTTTGGAACCAAGAGCATCCGAATGCTCCAAGCGCTTTATCTTTAAAAACCCGCTTGAAGATCCAGAAGAAGGCCGCATCATTCATCCAAGACTCTCAATCAATCCACTATTTGACAGGTACCTCACAAAATCAACCAAAACCTCTCAACCATAACCATGCCAACCAACCGCCCCTTCTTCGCCAACTTCTTCGCCGCCTTCCGTGCCCACTCCGCCATAGCCAAAGCCTCTGCCTCGAATTCTGCCAGCACCGGTTCTGCGACCTCATCAGCATCACAATTCCCTACATCGCTCTCCTCCACCGCCGCCCGCGCTATATCAACAACCGCGACGAACAAATCAGCTCCGACCGCAGGAGCCACGACTGCCGCCGTTCAAGCCGCCCAGTCTCACCTCTCCCACCACGCCCGCTCCCCGCCATCTGCCCGCTCGCCTCCTCCCTCAACCTATTCACCCACCGCACGCTCGCCCCCGGCATCATCAAATTTCCACCAGCATCGCCAACCACAAAGAAGGGGCAGTGATAGTAGCAGTGATGGGGGTTTCAGAGATGTGCTGGGAGGGGAGAAATGGTATGTGGGCGGGCGAACGGCTCAGGGGGAGGAGAGGTTCTATAGGCTGGGAATGGTGAGGAAGGAGAGGAGTTGTGATAGAGGCAGTTTGGACAGGTTGAGCTTGTGAGTGGGACGAGGTGGTATATTGCTTAGATGTAAATATGGGACAGGTTAATGGGGCTAAAATTTTGCGTTCGGGGACGGGGAAAATATATCAGGTGCTCTAGGGGATATCGAGGACTAGGCTCATCGGTATCATTATTCATGTATGTTATGGAGGATATCTCGAGCCGCCTGCGGGATTGGTGTAGCTACACTGAAGACTCAACTCAGCTCCCTCCCATTCACAATTGGTCGTTTGGCGCTAGTGATTTCCTTTTAAAGTGAGCTCATTGACGTCCCTGGGCTCCTATTGTCGCTGTTGCTAGTGAGCCCCCTGGCTGAAACTTCGATGTTCAACTTGTTATTGATGGTATTGTTTGCTGTGCTAGTGGGCCCCTGGCCGAGTTTTGATGTTCAGTCTGCCATTGATGTTAACACAAGCTATTGAGCTGACAATAGGAAATATGAAACGTATAGCAAAAACATTGTATTGAGAAGCGTGCCTGAGCGTCGAGGGTGGTAGGGACCTACTATATCAACCTCAAATATTCCTCCATAATTCCTTCTTTCCTTCCTTTCAACCCAGCACCTTTTTCTTGACAGCTACACACACCTTTCTTGACAGCAATACCCACAACATCAGCTACAGCAACAGCACCTACAGCTTCTTCTTCTACTTCTTTTTATCCAAGCTTACTTCTTCTTTCTACCCAAACCTTCTCATCACCACTTCGTTTAGCCCATCATGCTTGTCCCCGCGCCTCTCATCGGTGTCGCCATCTCGGCTTTTTACGCCCTTTTCTTTTGTATCCGTAACCCGGAGACCGGCCTGGTGCCGTTTCCTTTCGACTGGATCGCCAACATGAACATCAACGCCATTATCCCCTCCCCATCTCCGCGCACCCCTCCAGCTCCCGACTTCGTCGACCCGGTTTTGTGGGCTTCTCCAACACCAACACCATCACCATCACCATCACCATTGGACCCTGGCGATTTCGCCAACTCGACTGCTGGCAGCGAGGAACAGGCACCACCGGACCAATCTTCTCCATTCTTTGAGGCGCCTAGGGCGATTTTCAACTTCTGGACCGATTTCCTGGCAACAGTCTTCCTGGTTTTGAACGACTTCTACAAGATGCATCCTGGACTCTTGGAGACCATCCGGCAACAAGAAAAAGACATGGAAGCACTACGACTCGAATTCGGAAAGGCCGATGAGAGAGCCAGAAAAGCGCACCAAGCCCGTGCGAAAATCCTTCACGCCATGTTGCGAAAGTCGAACCAAGACCGCAAGAAACATGCCAAGGGCATGGAAAAGAAGATGGAAAAGCTGGAAGAAGACAACCGCCAGAAAGAAGACCGGATCAACGATTTGATCCAGCAACTGGCCCAGCGACCCATCCTTCCACCTCCACCACCTCCACCTCCGCCTCCTCCACCTCCTCCTACTCCTCTTCCACCACCACCACCGGGCCCCCTACCCACTCCTCCACCTCGCCAACAACACTTCCTCCCAGCTCGCCCTCCTCCCCAACAACACCAACTTCCACCTCGACCTCCTCCTCCTCCCTCTCAGCCGCTCCGCCCCACCGCGGCTCCCTATACTCCAGGGAACAACATCGACATTCGGCAATACCAGGCGCAGAGCTACTGGAACAACCACTGGCAGCATCAGCGTCGTTACTAGGTGTTTTTGTTGGGTTTTAGATAGTAGCAGATACCTTGCTTTACTTTTAGCTTAGTCTGATAGAAAATAAATCTCATGACTAAGCTGACGCTATGTCGCTAAGCTTTCTTATTGGCTCAATCCAACTTCAACCTTTGCTTCTGTGTTCAAAGCTGTGATATCTCACCTCTACGTACCTCTCCTTCTTCCCAAACCCGTCCAAGATACCCCTCACAATGGTAGCTCTGCTCCCATATTTCCCCCTTCAATAGCAGTCCGATTACTAACCCCCCATCCCACCGCAGGTCCAAGGACAACACGGCATTGCACCGTGGACACAGAAACCAAACTACGAGACCTACAAATCCCCATATGGACCTGCGTATGTCGCAGCACTGCATCGAAGAGGGTTTCAAAAAAGTAGAAACAGAAGCTGACTCGCCGGGCGGACCTATAGCTACAGAATACAACCCAACTTCCACGGCATTGGCCCCGGGCGAGCGATGAAATTGTACGGATCCCCCTCCTTCCTCGAGATACCTCTCTCCACATCCCCACAATATCCCCAGCTTCGACGCAACCCCCAGCCTGCCCAACAACCCTCCATGGGCCTCCACACTTTCCTGCCCCTCCCCCTCAAACTTATTACCCCCCCCAGATCACTAACATATCCCTCAACAGCGGCATAACCGCCGCATCCTTCGGCGCGGTCGCTGGCATTTTCGCCCTCTTCTTTTTCGACGAGGTCCCCAAGGTCCGAAGAGACATAATGCAGAAACTCCCCGTTGTGGGCGATTACTTCGTGAGGGAGGTGCCGCCGGAGGATAATGTGAGTAGCTTTGACGGTTGTCGATATTATCTGGGGGTTTGGTGACTGATGTGGTTCGCCTTCTCTAGCCGTTTTAGACAATTCCCTAGGGTTGGGCAAAAGGGGCTTCCGGGGTAAATGAGGCGGGAGCATGGCAGTTGGAGTGTACTTTTTGAGTGTACTATAAAGCTCAAGCGGCATTTCATGTTTGGCGGCTTGAACCGCTGTGCCTGCAACGGAAATTCTATGCTTTTCCTCAATGTCCGCCATGCAGACCTCAGACCTTTCCCAAAACCATTTGCTGCATGTTAGTCGCGAAGCATGCTCATCCGTAGACTACGAGAAATTCATCTAGAACTATATTGGGTATCACATCTACAAAAATCTCTCCCTCTCTAAATCCCCACTTATTTCAAACGCAAAACGCCCCCCTCGAGTCCAAAAAAACCTCGAAACCTTACCAATCGACCGCCCACCCATTCTCCCTCAAAAATTCCTCACACGCCTGCTTCAACCCCAAATTCGGCCTCACATCCTCTATCCCCAACGGCTCCCTCGTCAACGGATCCGTCCCGCTCCGCTTCAAATGCTCCAGCATCGTCACCCGATCATACGACTGCCCCGTCTTCGTCACCACAGGGTCATGCATCACGCCAAACGAAATACTATCAATCAAATAATCCGGCACCTCGCGCCGCCGCAAGTTCGTCGGGTCCGCCGCCGCAAACACAGACTGCAGTTCCTCGATCTTGGCCGCCGTGGACGCCTCCACCGCCGCGCGCTCGTCCCAGCCGTCCGCCTCGCTGAGCGCGCCCGACGCCACGCGCGTGCTGAGCATCGAGAGGTCGTATGTCGCGACCGTGCGCAGGCCGTCCTCGAGCTCGGCTAGCAGCTCGCTCCGCCGCCGCACCCGCTCCCGCTCCTGCTGCTCCCACCGCTCCTTCTTCGCTTGCAGCACGAGCGTCGACACGGCGCTCGTGCTCGGGCTGCCGGTGCGCAGGCACTCGTCGTAGGCAGTGAGGGCGCTAGCGAGGGCTTCGTTGGGATGGCGGAGGGCGAGCTGGGCGGAGGCGAGCAGGTAGTGGCCTTTTAGGTTTTCTTTGGGGGCGAGGGCGAGGGAGGCGAGGCAGTCGTCGATGCAGGCGTCGTGGTGGGCGAGTTTGAGGCGGGCCATGGCGCGGTTGGTGTGAAGTTTTGGGTTGGAAGGGTCTTTTTGGAGGGCGTGAGTGTAGAGGGTTTCGGCGAGGGTGTAATTGCCTTGTTGGAATTGGCTGTTCCGGGGGGGGGGAATGTTAGCGAAAGAGTCTTGATGGGGGAGTGGCGGGCTTTCTTACGAGTTCCCTTCCTCCTTCAACGCGATCGCTTTAGCAGCCATGGTGGGGAAGGACGGGCTAGGTGATACTGGCTTTGAATCTTTCGCTTTCTTCTTTAGTGGTTGTGGATTTGGAAATGGACAGATGGGCTGAACTTGAGAGTTGCGCCACCCGATCAGGGCGGCGGTTAGCAACAAAGGGAGGGCGAGCGAGAGGATGAGGTGGCCTCGGTTGTAGGGCATTTCGGGCGGCATTATTACCAATTCACGGCGTTTTGCGGCTGAATGGGGTTTCCATGGGTTTCTAAGGACCGTCTAATTCATTATTGTGAAGATGGAATTCAGGTAGAGGTGTGAGATTTGGTTCTCTAGGGTTGGGCTGCATGTTTCTCCTTGCTGCATATTTGGTTACACAACAATTTCCAGACAATCGCGACAACTGAAGCCTAGAAAGCCTCTAGGCTACGCTTTTCTGAATTCGCGTCTCACTTCCCACTACGTCTACTTTCATACTCACTTCATTCCAGAATCTCTCCTCCACATACCAGTTCCCCCCAAACCATGCCCACACCCACCCCAACCCCAATTCAGCTCTCCATCCCTCCCACCCTCTCCCACCTTCGCATCCCCCTCTCCAACTTCCTCACCTACAACCCCCCCTACCACTGCCTCGCCGTCGGCGCTTGCATTTTCTTCCCCCCTCCCTCCTACCACCAGCAAACCCCATCACCCCCGCGCCTGCTCTTGATCCAACGCGCATCCACCGAACGCGGCTTCCCAAACCTCTGGGAGATCCCCGGCGGGTCCTCTGAGGAGTCGGATCCGACGGTGCTGCATTCGGTTGCGCGAGAGGTGTTTGAGGAGACGGGGTTGTTGGTGTGCAAGTTCAAAGCGTTGGTGGGGGAGGGCGTGGAGTTTAGTACTGGGACGTTTGACAACGTCGAGACATGGCTGAAGTTGGCTTTTGAGGTTGAGGTGGTGGAGATCCCGCAGCAGGGTCTTGCGTCTACGGCAAACGCTGCTGCGTTGAAGCTCGATGAGATTGCTATCACCTTAGATCCAGAGGAGCATCAGCAATTCGCATGGGCGACGGAAGAGGAGGTTCGACGGACCGGGCCGGGATATCAGATCACCACGGAAGCGCAGCGCGAGGTGATGTTGCAGGCATTTGCGCTGCGGAGTGCTAGGAATCAGCAATTCTTGCCGCTGACAGATAGGTCTGTGGTGGAGACCAAATGAGGGTTTAAAGGGAGGGGGAAAATGATTAATAGAAGGGAAGAAGAAGCCTTTGCGAGGTGGCACTGAGCTTTTGAGAATTGCTGCAGTCTCGGGAAGGTGGTTGGTCTATGGCAAACCTTCGATTGGGAATTGGCGTCAGTGACCAGCCAGAGAGGCCTAAACCATCAATGAAGACATTTGGCTTATTAGAGTTCAGCTACCAACCCTAGACTTGGATTTTATTAAACCGTTGAGATCGACTCAATCAATCTGAAGACATCACCCGTTTTCAACTCGCAGCAGTCACAGTGGATATTATGTATGCAGTGACAGGCAAATCAGGCTTCCAAATCCCTTATTCTCATGTCCCCAATGGATGGGTTTCGATGTGAACGTGTTTTAAGCTCTTCGTCTCGTCTGGTGCATGCTCCCAGCCAATCATCATTACCTCCGTTTATACATTCCCTACAGCTCCCTCATACACATCTCACTTTGTACAATCCGATTCCTATCGCGGGCTTCCCCTTGCTTCCGTTCTCTTCACCCTACTTACTTACGTCTTTCTCGGCCCTGTCTTCTCAAGCTCCTCCCTCATCTCCTCTTTAATTCTCGTAATCGTCCCTACACCCCCATATACCAACTACGATCATCATCATTGTCAGCCCATAACTCCTCGCTCACCCCATTATCAGAGGAAATTTGGATACTTACAGCAGTATAAACCATCGCCACGCTCGCCCCCGCGTCCAAGATCTCGAGCGCTTGCTTCCCGTTCGTGATACCGCCTGTTGCAAATATGACTTTCCTCTTCTGTGGTACTTGTGAAAGTGCTGAGACGGTCTGAGACGGTGAAGGGGTTGCTTGTGGTGGTGAAGGGATTGCTTGTGATGGTGAAGGGGTTGCTTGTGATGGTAAAGAGGTTGCTTGTGATGGTAAAGAGGTTGCTAGTGATGGTGATGTAGACTCAGCATGCGCAGGAGGCAGCTGGTCTATATGCGTGGATGATGAAAGTGCGGGAGAAGCGTTGGAGTCGACTGTCTCTGGGGAGAAAGGGTTATTACGTGCTGGAAGGCGAATAAGAGGTTGGGATTTGGAGGCTTTCTCTGCTTCTGGGGTTTCGGGTTTGAGGTTTGCAGAGTCGCGGGTGGCCGTTGCATCTATTTTAGTGGATATATCTGTGTCTGAGTTATGCGGTGCTGGTTGATCTGGAGGTGTTGTTGATGGTAACTGAGGTTTACTGGTTTCTTCCGTTGTGGGAGGTTGGAATGGCTTGTGCCCTGCCCCTTCGTCGAGCTTTTGTCTATACCTCTTGACCAGAGCCAAAGTCCTTCCAAAAAGCTGCGGGCCAGAGTATCCTCCCTGCTCCAGCATCGCCGCCACCTCTTTAGGAGGCAAATCGTATCCTATGGGCGATGGGTCTGGTCTTTGGGTCGTCGTATTACCCACAATCACTCCATCGACTCCTGACTCCCATACCGCGTTACAGATGCCCGAGACTTGTTCTTCGGAGTCCTCGTCTGGACTGACTTTTACCATGATCGCGGGTTTTGACTTTCGATTTACCCCTTTCGCTGCTTCGACCACTCCGGTCAGGATGTTTGTTAGAGGCTCGACTTTCTGTAGGCCCCTTAGTCCTGGGGTATTGGGGCTTGATACATTAACGGTAATTATCTGTCGATGATTGTCAGTAGATTCCGTGAGCGAAAACCGATCGTCTTTACATCGGCGTATTTCGCCAAAGCCTCCACACAGTACACATAATCTGCCTTCACAGCTTCTATATCATCATCGGGCGTAGCCTTATTCTTCGCGACCTGGACGGCCATCAATTTCCCTTCTGTCAGTGACCCTGGAGGAACGCCAGCTTCGCCATCTAGGATCATTTGTTCAGCGTCCTCATCAATGCCGAAGCCATTTGCGTAGGCATACTCTCTGACTCGCTGGCGTAATCGCATAGCTACATCATCGCAGCCTTCGGAGTTGAGTCCGTAGCGGTTGATAAAAGCATTCTGGGAGGAGATACGGAATACTCGGCTGAGAAGGCGGATGTCAACGCTTCGGGAATTGTTATGTCATTGGAAGTGGCTCACGGTTTAGGGTTGCCATCTTGGGGGTGTTTTGTGGTGCCCCCAATCTCAATGACTGCAGGCCCAAGCCCAAGAAGGGGTGAAGGGATCTCAGCATGCTTGTCGATGCCAGCGCTGGTTCCTATGGGATTCGCGATAGCATGCCCAAAGATCTAGTCGTACACCGTCAGCCCTCTGCTCAAATATTACAGAATGCCTGGCAGATCCACCTCACCTCCACCTGTAGATCCCCCGCACCATCTGGATTCCCCCTTTCTCTAGGGTGTACACCAAAACCATAAAGGCCCTTCAGCGCCTTGACACCAGCCTCATGAGCCTCCTCCGCATCATCGTATATCCAGCGTAACAAGGGAACAACAACCCATTGATGTACACCCGCTCGTGTGTCCGTAAAGTAATAATATCCGAAGACTAACAAAAGGCCAATGGTTGTACCTAGAAGGCTATATTTTGTCCGCATAACCAAGGAGCGAGCATCGCCTGAAAATTCTTGAGAGGTGGAAGCAAAACGTCTGTTGAGAGGAGCCGCAAGCTGTGTCTGAATTGGCTGTCGTAGTTTAGGATTCCTTATCTTCGAGCTGATTTGAGGAAGATGCCTGGCACTACAGGGCTTGCATGTGGTGTGCAAAGCCAATTGAGTAGCCCTAGGTGCGAGCGATCGGTACGAGACCGCCATATTGGGCTGCTACTGCTTCTGTAGGAGTCGAGAACCGATTCTTGTCACAACGCTGTGTATCGAAAATTACCGAGAGGAATGACGTCTAAGGCTCGCTTAATAAAGCCCGCGCTATACCTGTTCCTGATGGTGATCTTGAAGCCATCTGGTTGCGGGTTGCAAGATTAAAGACATCTGGCGCTATTACAGTCTATGTCTACATAGACAAGACTTCTGATCCATCAAGCATTTGTGTTGTTGAATAGCCGAAATGGATAAATCTCCCGGTGTCAACAAACCAGTTTGGATTGTTAAAGTAGCCTAGAGGAAGAAGATCATACAATAAGGCATGAAAGCCTCTGTCCCACCCAGAGCACCGGAGTAGACGATGCACCCCTAGTCATATCATCGCAGCATTTCTATATGTTTACTTTTGTCTTTCTCTTTTTTATCTATACCTGTATGCTTTGTTTCCTCATCTATCGTGTTCTTCGTAGCGAGCGCTATGCAAGAAAAAGCAACCGCCTAAGCCTATATAATAATGCAATGGATTTTAACGATACCCCCAAGAACGTAAAACTAGGGTCTATACTTTTGTTTGCAGATACGGAGCGTAATCTGGAGCCAATGAGAATGGAAGATTTGAAAAGTCTGGCTCGGACTTAACAGGCTGATGAGATTGTTCAATATCGGATTGAAATTGGTGGGTGCTAAGTTCGCATTGTGAACCTGATGGAAATAGCCAATCGAGATCGTTCCTGTGCCCCTGCGATGATCCCACGATCTGGGGCAGAGATCCGCTAGGATAACCTGAACCGGTTGGTGCTCTACTGGTCCCGTTGAGGTCCAGCGATGGCCCATTCGAAGCGTGGTTGAAAGTACCATCAGATGAGAATTGATTTGGGCGAGAGTCCTGTGAATATGGATAGGGTGTTGCTGCACCACTGGTAGTGACTGAATCAGGAGTGATATGCCCTGTCGGATTTGGGAAGCCTGAAGCATCAAAGCCAGACGATGTTGGTACTCCGGACGGTCCTCTATTGCTAGTGTTCTGAGGGTTGCTGGCCTGCTGAACATTAGTGGTTTGAGATATGGTGGATGGTAAGCCATGATTCTCTCCGGAATATATTGACTGGCCGAGATGTAGATTGCTTAGGCCCAAAGAACTCTGAGAATTACTCGCCGAGAAGCCTGAAGCCTGTGCGGTTTGGCCTGGAACCATCCTGTTAGCACTACCCGGAACGGCCGTGTCTTCAGCAGGCTCGAGCTTCGCTTTTCTGTTCGCCCTTGAATGAGTCAAATGGCTTGCACCTGACGGATTACCTCTGCGTACAGAACACTTCTGAAAATGACGCTTGAGGATGTCACTTCGCGAGAAGGTATCCTTGCATAGTCCACACGAGTATGGTCTAACACCAGTATCTAGCCATTTGTTAGCCAATCAACTGAGCTGAGAGCAATCTCGAACTTACGTCGCAGCAGATGGCGCTTTAGGTGCTTGGCATGCTGATAATTTTTCGTACAGTATGGGCAAGGGAACTTCCCTTCTGCATCTTTCGGAGGGTTGGTCGCAGGCTTCGGGCCTGTGAGTGTTCCATTTCCAATGGCTGGTGGGCGTCCCACAGCACTTGGGAGTACGCCCCTTCGACCTTGTGAGCCAACTACATGAGTGGGCTGAGGCTCACGGTTGCTTTGTAGAGGGATCGAGCTCGATATAGACATTCCTTTCGGGTAGGAAGATAGTTGAGGTTGTTCATGTAGGCCACCAGCGGGCATTGGCCTCAACTCTGGGCGCCGCGTCGGAAGAGGAATGGAAGGATTATATGTCTGGTACGCTTGCGTAGGTGAGGGCTGAGAAGAATATGTCTGTGAAGACTGGAAAGACCGCGTAGGCTGGGCGTAGGGATTCTGTTGGCCGGTGTAGGAAGGCATAACGGTTGGTGCGTATACCGGAAACGTTGCAGCATGGCTGACAGTGGGAGCGTTCGCAGGTGCGAAGGACGGCTGGGGTGCTTGTGTTCTCTGTCCGAAAGGATCATTGCCAAAGCCATGGGTGCAGCTCTGGGACTGCAGTGAAGGTAAAGTTTGGGAGTTCGATAACGATGGCTGGGGAAGTTGATATGATGGTGGATTGGATGATGAAGGCGTCGACAATTGTCGATTTGGCGGAAGGCTTGGTGCATATACTACACCAGAAGGAAATTGAGGTTCCATAATGGAAGCGAGCGGATGAAGAAGAAAAATCTATAAGAGTATTTATGTCTTCATTAAAAATTGGAATATGGCCGTGGTCATAAGGCAATCGAACAACCCTCTCGAACTCTTGAAATGCTACGCTAATCGATAGACATAGCACAGACGAATGTGACGGTCGATACGATTACGGACTAACCTGGTCCGAAAGGATAGAAAGAACACAGAGCTCAAGAAGCATACGGTGGATGGTAGGCCAGAGGGAGGCCCCCAATGTATATCGACGACGACGACCTCTGCAAACAGCAGCGCTGGTTGAAGGAAATGCCCAGGCACCACCTCGAAGCCGTCGGTCGAGTCTGTCGATGGGAAGGAATGTGGACTGCAGTGGGCGGATGATGCGGCTCTGTTGAAGATCTAATCGACGAGTCCCACTAAATAACCGCAGGTGGAATCGGGATCTGGTGGATCACACGGCCTGACGAGTAATTTGGCTGAAACAGATAGCCAGAGTTGGCTTGGTGGGTGCCCGGTAGGGTCTAGCAAATGTTGCACGCGGATCCAGACAGATAGGTAGATACCTTAACAATCCAATACCACACACGCGCCGAAGGAGAACCGTTAGATGTCCAATTAGGGATAGAGTGGGGGAGGGGAGGGGGGGGTTTGGGGGGGATGTTTGGGTATGGGAATTAAAGACTTTGGATGTTTGTAGAGGGACGGAAGAGCGAGAGAGATTGATCGGTAAGGTGAGGTTATGAGGTACTCCGTACCTAAGGTAGGTCGCCCTAGGCATTTCTGGTCTCAGGCTTACATGATAGGTGGAGAGGGGCAATTGCTCCAGTGATGAAAACTACGCAGAGCGAAAATCGCATGTACCGAGCAATCGTAAGGTAATCGTCAGAAATGCCGAATAGCGAGAAGGGGTGACGACGAGGCTTGGCCCAATCATCGATCATTATCGAGTGAAGTCTTTGCCGCAACGCGTGTACCTGGCATCTGGATCTTCCCTCCGCCGCGAATGCTCTTCTGGAATTAGGCTAGAAAGCGTTGCCGGTGGCGATCCTCAAGTTTACCCGCCTACTATCTAATTATAAACAGCTTTCGATCGACTGCCTCTCTCATATCAAAGAAGCAGGTCTGTTTCCATGGGAATGCTATGAGTATGCTATTAGTTCTATATATTAACGCCTAACCACCCAGCTCCTAGGCTTCGTCCCGTCCAAAATATTTGTTAGGTCATTGGCTATCCCAATCTCTTCGATCCCATGCCGAGAGGGAATATTACTCCATGTCTTCTACAAGCAGTAGGGAACAAAAAGGCTCTCAAAGCCTTCTCTTAATGCCTGTTGAATCGACCGTTTGCATATCGCCTAAATTAACATTCTTCTTGCGCTCGCATGCTCGATAGGTTGCCGCCCGAGATACTGGTCAACACCATTTTCTGGACTGGATATAATCTTGCTTTTCACTATAACAGCCTGAAGTAACAGATAGGTAGTGACTTAAAAGCGACCTAAAGCGGCTAATGCAAATAAGTTGACATGAGCTGTTATTCCAGATTTCATTGATGAAGCTGTTTTGATGAGCGCGGACAAGAGAGAGCATAGAAGGCGAAAGAGATATGTACAAACCCACGCCATACAATTTTATGAAGAAAAGCACAACCTCGTTAGATCAACCAAGCGCGATTTCGTACACAATTTGTATGTCGCTTAGACGAGCTTTAAGTTCTTAAAATAGGCAGAAATCGATCTATTCACACAAAGCACTCGTGCGACACATACACTTATTATGGCAGACGGACGCTGTTGGATTTGGGGCGTGTAAGATAGCAATAATCGACCATCTTTGTTGGACTTACTGCCACTGCTAGCTGAAGTGGAACAGCAGTTTTTGGCAGAGAATTCGGCGAGAACATCAATCCCTGCAGGGGTGAGAGTGAGCGGTATAGTGGACTGTTGTACCGGAGTAACGTGTTTGTTTATACAAAGCGGTTGTTCATTTGTTCGGAGGTTCCTGAGTCCCAGGGGTATGCTGGTCCCTTCCAAAATACTCCCATTGGCCTTGCGGTGGCTTCTCTTCCAGCTCTTCCCATCTATATCGAGCGTCAAAGGTAATGTCAAGCAAAGGGCTCGAAAGCGGTGACTCTGGCAGTCGATGGGGTAGTACGTACACTTTTGACTCCAGCATCGTATCAACTAGCTTCAGCTCACCCTCCGCAACCTGTATCACCTCTTCAATCAAACCTGCTGCGATCTGATTCTCCATTTCACTGATTCTGCGGGAAAGTACATTAGCTTATGATAGCAACCTAAGTCGTGGAGACTGGCGGGAAGCAAAACGTACTGTGAAGCTTCCAACGGCGGCTCTGGCTCCCAAGTGACTGTAGTTGCATCATCTGCTGGGTCATCCTGTGCGACGAGTCGCTGGTGCGACCTCTCAGAGCGACTTCTCGATCCTTCCAACGTTGGCGTTGCCACTTTTTCTCCGTCCCACTCCTCTTCTCGCTCATCTTCTTCCTGCTGCACCGCAGTCGTGACAAAAGCCCCCCCGTTATGCTCGGCAACACTCTGTGGGCTTCCTTCGGGCATATCAAAGACCCGGGGGTTCTTCTCAACTAGTTCCGCTGCCCTCTGGGCCCATGCTTCGTATCCTTCAGGCTTGATCGATTCGACAACCTTTAATCGGTGATTCGTAAGTGCTTCTGCAGATTGGCGGTAGACCGAGTGTTCGGGGAAGGCCTTGAGTTTGTCGAGGGTCGAGCTGTAGATGTACAGTAATGTAGACCTTGGAGCGGGATGTGTGAAGAGTCCAGTAAGACCTGTTGGGTTACCAGCTTCTAGATAGCGGCCATGCTTGACTGCCGCAAGCAATCTGAATGCTGGCCTCATTGTTGCGACTCTCAAGCGAGCTACAATGGCAGTCTTTTACCAACACGGCATTGACTGTGACGTTGAGGACTACAACTATTCTGTTATGCGCATATTGTGGCCTGACAGCTTCAAAACAGCGAGAATGGGGCACCGTAGCCGAGGGCCAGGGGGCAACCTCCATTCTGAGTAGCGTCAATCATGCGGGATACCGCGCCGCATCTATCAACTTTCCTCCTCTTAGGTAGCCGTACCTGATCGCGTAAAGCCCACTCATCAAGTTTCGCAGCTTGTTGAATTATCTTAAGCAGGACGTTTACATTCAATCAGTTGGCTGGTACAACATCCCAGTTCGCCACACTTGATCCACATCGATATCCGACAGCGGCAATTCAGAAGAGGGACATAACCTCTGGACCCCCCCAGACTTCCATCTGCTGTATCATTGAGCGACGACATTCAAAGTTACTGCGCATCGTGCCCACTGTAAAACCTTTACTTGGTTGTCACAACCTGACTTGGGCTGCCGGAGCCCCCGTATTCGTTGCTCACAATGCGTTCATTCGTTCCTCGAGCGTTCCTTTCCCTCCTTCTCTTATCACCATGCCTCGCAACACCAGCTGGGGATACGCAACACAAACTTAATACCGTCGAGGATGTCTTGTCAGAAACGAAGGCCGCAGCACTTGATGCAGGAGCGGCAGCTGGAGCTACAAACAGTGAAGCCCTTTCCGGTGATTCCACGCTTTTCAATGGCTTAGAAGTGCCGCCAATGAAGGAGATAAATGGCGAGAAATTCGACGAGGAGACGAAGAATGGCTACTGGTACGCCCACATGTGGCATATATGTGGCCTTGGTCTGCACTACTAGAGGTTAAGTGGCGGTGCTGATGTGGTACTATGCAGGTTTGTAAAGCACTACTCGCCGTATTGTGCTCATTGCCATGCAATAGCCCCAACTTGGCAAACCCTATACGAATTCTACTATGTAAGTGATTCCAAGAATAGTTTGTGGAGAAACTACAAGCCTGACTTGATGATAGACTTCAAAGCCTTTAGCATCCGGAAAACCATCTACCGCTCAATCCCAAGCGAACACATTCCACAGGTACTACGACTTCAATTTCGCCTCTGTGGACTGTATTCGGTATGGCGACGCATGCAGTGATCGAAAGGTCACGGCCTTCCCAACATTTTTACTCTACAAAAATTCGAAATTTGTAAAGAAGTTTGAAGGAAAACGAGATATGACGGGCTTGAGCGCATTTGTTGAAGAGATTCTAGAATCAATTCGTCCTGGATCGAGATCAAAAGATGGTTTGACCCTACCGGAGCCAGGGGAGAACTCCACCGAATCAGAGACTCATCCTGAGGTAGTTGGAGATAAATCTGTGGACACTAAGGATGGGAAAGCTGCACTAAAGGGTACCGGAACAGCATCCGCGGTTGAAGAGACTCCAACTGGAAAATCTAAGTTGAAGGCTACAAAGGCCTCAAAGCCGGCCAAGCCAACTGCAATACCAAACCCCTTGGGAACTTCTCTCGCTCTATCCCAAGAAAGCTTTCAAAAGCTCGTTACCAACACGCAAGATCCATGGTTCGTAAAGTTCTACGCACCATGGTGTCATCATTGTCAAGCCCTGGCACCAAATTGGCTCCAAATGTCGAAAGAACTGCAAGGCAAACTTAACGTCGGCGAGGTGAACTGCGATGTGGAAGTGCGACTCTGCAAAGATGTCCGTGTGAAAGGCTACCCGACGATACATTTCTTCCGGGGTGGCGAGCGTGTCGAATACGATGGCTTGCGAGGACTCGGTGATCTTGTCAGCTACGCAAAGAAGGCCTTGGATATTGGCGGCGGAGTGACGTATGTGGATGCAGCAGCTTTCAAAGCAATGGAAGAGACTGAAGAAGTCATTTTTCTCTATTTCTATGACCATGCTACCACCACCGAAGACTTCGAGGCTTTAGAGCGATTGACTCTAAGCTTAATTGGCCATGCGAAGCTTGTCAAAACGGATAGTCCTGTGCTAGCCGACAGATTCAAGATCTCGACGTGGCCAAGACTGCTAGTTTCGAGAGATGGCAGACCTAGCTATTACAACGCTCTTGCACCAAAGGACATGCGTGATTTCAGACAGGTGTTAAATTGGATGAAGTCCGTCTGGCTACCAATAGTTCCGGAACTCACATCCTCTAATTCCCGTGAAATTATGAGTGGAAAATTTGTGGTTCTTGGCATACTTTCCCGAGAGAGAGCCGATGAGTTCGTTCTGGACAAGCGTGAGATCAAAAATGCTGCCCTGGATTGGATGGAAAAGCAGACGCAAGCATTTCGGCTAGAAAGACAAGAATTGAGAGACGCGAAGCAGTTACGCCTAGAAGAAGCAGAAGATAGAAATGATCAAAGAGCTATTCGAGCTGCCAAGAGCATAGAAATCAACATCAGCGAGGATGACAAGAAACAAGTAGGTTTCGCTTGGGTAGACGGCGTTTTCTGGGAACGCTGGATCCGGACAACCTATGGTATCAACGTTCAGAATGACGGTGAAAGAGTCATTATCAACGATGAAGATGTAAGTACATTAACCTCGATTGGTTTCCTTGAAATCACTATCTTACAGCTATAGAACCGCCGCTACTGGGACACTACCATATCTGGCGCCTTCATCGTCCCGTCCCGTACCTCTATCCTCGAGACCATCCCCAAGGTCGTCTCCAACCCCCCCAAAATCTCCCCCAAATCTAGCACCGGCGCCCTCCAGCAGGTGTTCTTCCAGGCCCGTGGTGCGTCGACTAGTCACCCATGGGTGTCTTTTGGGTTCTTGATTGGAATTGTGGTTGGTGGCGCGCTGTGGGGTAAGGGGTATATACGGAGGACGAAGGGTGGGACTGGGGGATTCTTTCAGTTGGATGGGAAGGAGGGGATGTTGAATGGTGGGGGCCCTTATGGGAAAGTGGATTAGTTATCCTGACGCAGAAGGATTGGTCTCTGAAGGGTTAAAAGGGAGCAGCGACTCTGAGCTTGGTGTTTGTTCGGCGCAAGGCGCCCTGGGAGATGTTTTCATGACGTTTGGTCGACTCTGAATGCTCTATCTATATGCCACTATAGTAACCCAAATAATCAGCCATTACGCAAAGCTTCTGGTTCCGATCATTCAATATATTTTCACATCATATGGTGTTCGTAACGTAAAACGCAGGGATTATTCTTCAAATTCCAAGACCTCCACTGCAGCGCTCAACTTACAAGATCTGCGATCTTTAATCACAGCTGCTCAATTCCCAACCAGCGATTACATCCTTCATAATTTGCTGAATCGCAGCGCCAATATTCCGAACCTCCAAACCCCTCTACCATCCCTCGATCTCCACCCCATCCATCGCACCCCAAATGTCCGACTCCCCTCCCCAAACCCTCAACATCCCCTCTCTATTCATCTTCCTCGCCCTCACCTTCCTCGCTATCCGCTACTTCTTCTTCTCCCCCCTCTCTCCCGCCTCCTCGCGGCCTCGAGGCCGCCAAATCGATCCCGCGCAGATCGAGCAGATATCGCAGATGTTCCCGCAGGTGGGGAGGAGGGAGATTGTGTGGGATTTGCAGCGGAACGGGGGCAGTGTGCAGGCGACGACGGAAAGATTGTTAGGGGGCGGGGGGTTGGAGGTGGTGAGTTTGGGGTTTTATAATCTAGGGGAGGATGTGCGGAAGAAGTGGTGCCCCCGTCTGTGGATGAGAGTGCAAGAGGGTTTTAAAAAGAGGAAAGGGAGGTTGTTTGTATGCTAACTATGGTCTCGTAGCCTCCACCGTCGTTCCAGCCAGTTCTACCGCCCTTGACAGCGTCTACGCGTTCTACGTCGCCAGAAAACAAACCGACACACCCGGATCTGATAACGAGATACAACCTTGCGTCGAGGATAGGAGAGCCGTCGGCGGGCAGGGATGGGGAGGCAGCGACGGCGCCATTGTGGAGTAGTAATAAGAATGAGCGGCAGGCGCTTTTGCAGCGAAGGAGGGAGGAGATGGTGCTAAATGCGAGGAGGAAGATGGAGGAGAAGGAAAGGGAGAGGAGGGGTGGGTGATATGGAGGGGGCAAGGGGCGAGTGAAAGGGGTGTGTAGGGGTTTCCGTTTGGGATGGCAGGGAAGATGGTGGGAGGAGATTGTATAAAGGGTCTGGAAGAGGGGCGCCGGTTTGTTGGGGTATCAAGATCATTCTGTGTGCGGGTGTTTCGAAGAGATAACCTCTCCTCGTCACCCTCACTTATATCTACACTCTTCACCCCCAATTCGACTCAATCTTCGCTTACCTGCCCGTTTTCACACAACGAACACACCCATTCCCCCAAGAACGTCGATATCCCGCCCACGCCCTCACCTACGCACATGCAGCCCCCTCCCCTGTATATACAAAACCCCTTTCCCTCACAACTTCGACCCTTCCCCCGCCCCCGTCTCCGGATTCACCTTCCCATGCTCACACGTCGCAACCACCACCCCATCGCGAACCCTCCTCATCACCCCCCTCAACTGCGCTATCCCCCACACCCCCAATTAGCCTCAGTTCTCCCCCCAAAACAAAAACAAAACCTCCCCACGCAAAAACTCACCCAACCTCCTCCCAA